>Ga0123353_10008560_pt1 | contig 13991 bp, 12 predicted proteins | sample TergutLab28metaG_3_FD_92763 | JGI IMG/M metagenome (GOLD analysis project Ga0123353, IMG submission 92763) | Labiotermes labralis P3 segment gut microbial communities from Petit-Saut dam, French Guiana - Lab288 P3 | ecosystem: Host-associated > Arthropoda: Insects > Digestive system > Gut ... | reverse complement strand
TGTCCTTCATTACATGATTTTGGTTCTTCTTATGTAACTGCCTTTTTCTCGAGTTGAAGCATTCGTATTATCCTAGCGTTTCAGCATGAAATACTCTCAGTGTTCTTCACACAGCACGAGACCAAGTTTCATACCCACTTAAAACACTGGGTAAGACTACAGGTTTGTACAAATACTCCGACAAGAAATGAGAAGACGGATGTGTTTTAACAGAATGGTCGTCAGCATTACTTACTTACTTACTTAATTGCTTGCTTAATTACTCACTTACTCGCTTAATTACTCACTTAATTACTCACTTACTCACTTAATTACTCACTCACCTAATTACTCACTTACTCACTCACTCACTTACTCACTAACTCACTCACTCACTCACTTACTCACTCACTTACTCACTCACTCACTCACTGACTCACTCACTTAATTACTTAATTTCTTACTTACTCAATTGCTTACTCAATTACTTACTCAATTACTCACTCACTCACTCACTCACTTACTCACTTGCTTACTTACTTACTTACTTACTTACTTACTTACTTCATGGAGCAGAGTCCGTCTTGGAAACTAACCGGTTCTCAGCCAGTCAAGAAATTCCCTGCATTTTATGGAAACCGAAAGTTCAGTACCGTATTCACAAGTGCCCGCCATCTGTCCCTAACCTGAGCCACATCGATCCAATCCTTGTCCTCACATCCCACTTCCTGAAGATTGATCTTAATATTACCCTCCCATCTACGCCTGGATCTTCCAAGTTGTCTCATTCCCTTAGGTTTCCCTACCAAATCCCCGTATAAACCTGTACTCTCTCCCATACGTGCTACATGCCCCCCCACCCCCAACTTATTCATCTCGGTTTGATTATCCGAACAATATTGGGTTAGGAGTACAGATCATTAAGCTCCTCATTATGTAGTTTTCTCCACTCCCCTGTTACCTCGTTCCCCTTAGGACCAAATATTCTCCTCAGCACCTTATTCTCCAACACACTCAGCCTACGTTCCCCCCTCAATGTCAGCGACCACGTTTCACACCTATGCAAAACAACAGGCAAAGCATTCCGATATATAACAGCGCTCGTAAGGTCTTCATGAACATAGCTTTAATTTGCCATTTTCACACATCTCAAATTCGTAAGACTTCCAAAGCAGCTATCGGCTAACTTTAAATCATGCTTCTCTCCCACGCTCTAGTAACGAGACACACAGTAAACAACCAGTTCGCAATCACTACTCCAGTAACGACGTCATATATGTACTTTGTAATAAAATTAGAGCACGAAGGACACTAGTGGATTTCTGGATTTAATTTAGAAATGTGTGTTTAACGCTCCCATCGGCTTAGTAGGAACCAATCAGACACTATGAATCAGCATTTACGCCAAGCAATAACACTTCTATTGCCTAGTACCTGACAAAGGTAAATTTGAAAATACGCACTATCGCTATATTTATTACTCTGTGCAAATATTTAGAAACAGTTGGATGCGCTGTTATGTGCCTTTATGACTAATTACAAAATCCTAGCTTCACTGGTGACGTGGCCAATTCTTGAAGCTCAGTCTCTTCAGAAGCCGTAATTTAAAATAGACCACGACTGACAGGAAAGAATAACCAATGAGTGAAAGGCACAGAAATTCATTATTAGGTATGGAGATAAACGTAAATGGCTTCGGACTGTTTTCATCCATTGATTTATATATTTGTGTTCAGTATTTTATTGTCCAGTCAAACTTAAAATCTTAATCTGAGCAGTCGGTGGTAATCATTTCAAAATTTCTTAATAACTATGTGGTACACTTCATTCGATTTCCCTTTAAACTGCTCCATACTTTTCAGAAGCCAGTAGGTGTTAGAACAGATAACGCTTACCTGATTGAACTTTAGTCATTTAACTCTATATGTACCAAGCAACTGTACATTAAAAATCTACGTTTTTTAGGTATTGTGTTTACGTCTTCCGTATGATTCTCGAATAAATACTGCTTATTGCCTAGAACAGCATTAATACACCGATTTTTGAGGCACGTGGAATGTACTCCCCGTGACGTATGGACTGTATTTCTTGTACAGGTGAATGTGATTGTTTAAAGGGCCATAACTTGTGATGAAGTGTGTTACTCAGCTGGCACAGGTATTAGACATTTCCCTTAAGCTCCTTTTTATTGGAAAGCACGGTGTTTCGGCAACTGGCTCCCAGATGCAGATTAGAGCCATTTAATGGACCAAACTGAGTATTTTTATACGTTTATGTGAAGACGGAGATAGACTTAGATTCCGAAACTTGGTGCGTTTAACCAAGAAACGAGAATTATCTACAAGGAAAAAAACACTTCGAAAATTTAATATTTCCACACATATTCCAGAAATCCTCAGCATTTTATGGATTTCGAGGGTGCATTACCGTTATCACGAGCGTCCTGAAATTTCTCTATGTTGAACCAATCCAGGTTAGGCCCTATTATCTTATTTTTTCAAAATACATTCAAACACTACATTCCCGTCTTAGCCTAAGTCTTCCAAGTAGATGTTTTACTTCAGCCTTCCCCACCAAAACCCTGTATACATTTTGCTTTTCCCTTATGAGCGACACATATGTCGTTCTACTTATCACTTCTATTTGAACACTAAACAGAAGTTAACAAGACTTAAATATCATTAAGCTCCTCAATGCGCAGCTCTCGCCAGCCCTCTTTCACTTCCACTGCCTTAGGGAAATAGCCAAAGGCGAGACAGAGGACGCCCTCTATATACCTCCACCTGTCTCTCGCATTTAGTTACTCTGAGCGTACTATCCCTTAAGACAAGGTACTAACACGTACGCTATTTGGAGACGTCGGGAACCCACTAACCCAAGGACTCAGTATCACACTCCAGAAGAAATAAATCCTAAAATGTAGCAAGGTCCAGCCTAAACCATCTCACTTCTTTGTCAAATAACTAGAAGTACTTACTTTACTTTACTTTACTTTACGGCAGTCACAAGTGCTCGCCACCTGTCCCTTTCCTGAGCCAGTTCGAACCAGTCCATAGCCCCACATACCACTTCCTGAAGATCCATCCTATTATTATCCTCCCATCTACGCCTGGATTTCCGAAGTGGTCTCTTTCCTTCAGATTTCCCCACCAAAACCCTGTATACGCCTCTCCTCTCCCCCATATGCGCTACATGCCCCGCCCATCTCATTCTTCTCGATTTGATCACCCGAACAATATTGGGAGAGGAGTAAACATCATTAAGCTCCTCATTATGTAGTTTTCTCCACTCCCCTGTTACCTCGACCCTCTTAGACCCAAATATTCTCCTCAACACCCTATTCTCAAACACACTCAGTCTACGTTCCTCCCTCAATGTGGGCGACCAAGTTTCACACCAATACAAAATAACAGGCAAAATTATAGTTCTGTATATCTTAATCTTTAAATTTTTGGATAGCAAACTGGAAGACAAAAGAGTCTTCACTGAATAACAGCAAGCACTCCCTGACTTAAATCTGCACTTAATTTCTTCCAGAATAGAATTTTGATTTGTTAAGATTGTTCCCAAATATTTGAACTCTTCCACCCTTTAAAAGAAGCTTTTATAAAACTTTATACTGTGTCTTCGTCTGCATTTCGATCTCAAGACCTGGTCATGTACTTAGTTTTATCAGCATTTACTTCTAGTCCAATCTCCTTAATAGCCACTAACAAAGCTTCTGCGTTTTCCTTTATAGTATGTACGCTTCCTCCCAACATATTAACTTCATCAGAACTAAAAGTAGTAACGGAATAAATACACGACAGGTTCTGCTGCACAGCCCATTCGAATATCCAAACGACATTGACGAGACTATTCTGAGTGCGGGCAAGATGATGATGGTGTCTGTTTACCCCGAGAAGTTCGACACAACAGAGGAGGTGACAGACATCGATGTACAGAGCCGGAAATGCTTGCGAGAGAAGGAGCGCATCCTGGAGAGCCTACAGCGGTACTCCTACAGCAACTGCTACTCAGAGTGCCGGCAGAACTTGTCTGAACATCATTGTGGCTGCTCGCCCTTCTATTACCCAAACAACTGTAAGTAACAAAGTTACGAGGGTCTTGAAACAAAGCTTATTAAAAAGCTGAAAAAAAACAAAAAAAACTTGAGTTATAAACAACTATGTGAGCGTGAGGCGTTTGTCTCTAACCCTGATACAAGAACTTAGTTACAGGATAGGGCACGTGAAGGTGGAACCCGTGGCTAAACTTGTCAAGAAGTTTCAAATATTAACCACACAGGCGGGCAGGCAAACTTAAGAAGTATCAGACAGTTGCAAACTTCGCATAATCTGCCACTCATACACACAGCAAGCAAAGAACTATGAATTAATTATTTTTACACAAACTATCTTTATTTGTTTCTTTTACATTCCATTCCTTCGAAACAAACCTCCGACTAAGATATACTGCTGTCGACAACAGCAAAAAATCTGTGAATGTTGTGTCAGTACGTTGCAGCCCAAACATTCCGCTATGTCGAGAAGGAATGGAATTTTCCTTCCATGTTTTGTGAATCTTCTTAAGTAATAAAAACGATTCCTTTACAGTGACCTGGTTTACGAAGACACCGACGACATACTTTTGAATAAAAAGTACGAATCCATTTCAACGACAGAATAATTCCGTCACTCTTGAATCCACTTTTAGCACGAAAGTGATGTTAATTCCATTTTACTGTATTCTATGGGTATTTGTACTGGAGGAATCACAAACGCATAGCTGAAGAATTTGCAGGTCCTCTTTTCTTTGATAGTGTAATAAGAACAGCTGAAAAAAAGTGTTTTTTTAATAATGTTTCTGTTAATTATATACAACTATATGCAGGAACAGAACTAAAGCTCTAGAGGTATATGACAGAGTTCAGCTGCTTAACTTTCAGTGCAATTTGCTGACAAACTAAGAAACTCCTCATTTTGCCATATTCTCTTAATGAGTTTATTATGATCGTCAGAACAAATAAAATTTTTTCCCTTAAGTGCATTACCTGACAGGTTTTCAAGTGAGACATCCCCGTTGTGTTGAATATAAGCTAAAATGTAACATAAAATATATATAATACAGTCATACATAACTTTATTTTTTTGCGTATTACTGTATTTTATATACATATTTTATATCATATGTTAACTTAACTGACAGTTCTTTAAAAATGGAGACCGACTGTGTTATGTGGGAACTAAACATTGATACAAAATATTGATTAATTTAATTCTTCATAAATTTAATAATTCATTTATCTATATTTATTTTCCGTTAAAAAGTATATAATCCAGGTTTCAGAGAAATATTGGCAACACAACAAAATCGACGGAACTCAAAAACACAGTAGTATAATCTACACAGTCAATGAAACGGTCTACGTTTGTGTGTGTCCGTGTGAATGCGGAAGCCGTAATACATGAGAGTGGAGTAAAAGATTAAAAAATTTCCAACATATGTAGGATGATTATGGGACCTAGCATGACGTACAAAATCAAAATCTGTGCAAGTGATATTGGTTGGAGCATGGGAGAGTATTTGTGCCACGGACAGCTGATATCCATGGTGTGAGGTCCCGTCTTTTCTGCCTTTACCATTCTTACTCTGCTCTACCTGAAGTGCGATATACGACCCAAGAAGCAGTCCAGCAAGTAGGACAAAATACAATTTTCATGGCGAAAGGACTACAGTGTCTGTATCGACAATAAAAGACAAAAAGCTTTTCATGTTTTGCTGACCGTGCATCTCAGTATAATCTTAGTAATTAACCAGCTTAATGCAAAAAATCTTGTTTTATAATAAGTTTATTATATACATCTATATGTTTCGAGCACTATGCGCTCATCATCAAGAGGTCAAAATTGTATTATACAGCATTTGGTATCGTCACATCTGTAGGTGGCCGTCCGGTGCATGGGATGGTCACCTATAGGTGTGATGATACCAAATGCTGTATAATAAAATTTTGACCTCCTGATGATGAGCACATAGTGCTCGAAACATGTAGAGGTATATAATAAACTTATTACAAAACAAGCGTTTATGGATTAAGCTGGTTAATTACTAAGAAAACAAAAAACATTATTTCTCCCTCTATAACTACGCTTTAGTGTTTTATTCAGTAATTAAGGAAGTATATAATACAGCGGTGTTCCAGGTTGAGAAGAAAAACATTTCTTATGAATCTACTACTAGCCATGTCAAGAAAGAATAATTGCTTTTACTGATGCTTCACCATGTATTGCTGCTACTCTATTTAAAGTTGGCATAATTGGTCAAGCTGCATTTAAACTGTCTTGAAATTCAGCATCTAGTGAGCAACGAAAATTGAACGTTGGCATAATGTTGAATGTTCCCAGACTCCATGTTTTTTGGTTTGGAAAAGTGCGCTGTGTCGCAAGAAGCAGCTTTGGAAGCTTCAGATAACGATTTGCAGCATTTGAAGAGAAATACTTCCAATTTTGGAGGAGTCGCTGTTTTATTAGCTGACGATTTCCCACAAAATATTCGTGCTATTCCTCTAGGAACTGAAAAACATCAATTTCAGGTTTGCATGAAGTCATCTTATATAGGCTACGGAGTAAAGTTCAGCAAAGCTGCCAGAGGACGAACATCCGATACACCATTAAAGTGTTTAAAACCTGAATCAACGGAAGTTTTGTAATTTCAGTAAATTTATGGTGAAACGGCTGAAAAATTTCCTCGCAGAAGCTAAATGTATCACTGGACGTGACAGAGAAACAGTTGTGTTGATTGCAATAATATCTATAATATATGTATCATAAGAATATTCACACTTAAGATGCTCCAATTATCCAAACATCTCAAGGGTAACTGCCCAGTATTGTTGGACTTGATCTATGATATCCACCTTCGCAAACGGACAGCTGTATATTAGTCGTTTAAGAGTAGATCAGAGAATAAATAGTGTCCTTTTAAGCCGCAAACACAAAAGCAATAAATGATGTATGCAAGGAGGCCCAAAGGAGTTTGGTATGTTTTTCGTAACAGACAGTACCAAAACGAATCAAGCTTCTTGTGGGTTTATATTTAGACACGAAGTAGGAGGGATCCTCTTAATGATTGGTTGGCTGTAAAAATAATGACGAACGGAAGAAACAGTTGAGTGTTGTGTAACATAGGGGCCCTTCATATATTGGGCACATGGACAAGGAGTACATAAAGTTATCTTTATTCTCCGCAGCTATCGCTCTTTGGGATTTGTGGTGAACTACTACATCTGATCATCAATATATCATCCATCACATTCACCCTGTGATACATCATTTATGATATATATCAGTTCCTACACTTTGCGGCACCGAGATGCCTTCTTCAGGGATTTTACCTACAAGAAATCTGATTCCCGACCGAACATCAGTTAGTTACCGGATTGCTCAGAGCCATGCACAAAAAGCTACATTTCTCCATTAGCTACAAGTAATTCTGAAAATTAATCCTCCACACTTTTATTGTTGCTTCATTTAAACGGATCGAAGGGATGTGGTCAATTTCTGTTCAGACGCAGAAGCGCGGCGCTGTGTAGAATTATGGAACATGATTCATATTCGCACTACGTCCACAAAATAAAAGCGTAAAATAGAGGTCTTCTCCTTCTGTTTAATAATTCATATACCTTGAATTGTCGAACTACTGGATTCTTCTAATGAAATCGGAATTGGAGTTCTACCTTAAAAGTTTGTTCAGCGAATTCAGTTTTTGGTGTATTTCGATTCTATAAAATTCGTACTTCTTACAAGCTTCAAATCGGCCCCTCTCAACTACCTGCATAAAGAACCACAACACAGAAAGTGGATAGACTGCATAATATAAACCAGAGATCTCATTCAGCTACGCAGTCCGTATGTGAACCATATTCCCAATCATTTAGCAAAATAAAAAAATAGTAATAAGCACTAAAATTAAATCAGCAGTGCAATTAATGTTCCACAATGTACGGTATATACGTGCAATACGCTTCCATCAGCAATAAATAAATCAATATCTGAAACCAACGAAGTATACAGCAGAGAAAAAAAGTCTTTGAAGAATTGAAGACCAACTTGATGTCACTTGCCCTTCATCAGACGCTTGCGACACTGCTGTTGAATTACCACATTGGCCGTTTTGTTCTCGGTTCTTTGTGTGTTGGAGATTTGGTGCGGTTGGGTTTGAGTAGTGTCCATAGCTTCAGCCTGCAACACGGACACCACTCAAACCCAGCCGCACCTAATCTCCAACACACAACGAACCGAGAAAAAAACGACCGATGTAGTAATTCAACAGCACAGTCGCAAGCTCCTGATGATGGCTATATTAATGTCCGAAACATGTTGAGTACCTATGAAGTGAAATAAAATATCAAGTGACATCAAGTTGGTCTTTCATTCTTCAAATATTACAATGATGCACGGTCCAATAAACATAAGAAAATAATTCATTTGGAGAGTGTTCACACTTCGCACTCTTTCACTGTCACATAAATTAACTCTCTAAAGTTTAACTTGTGTAATTTTTTTCGCAGACAGACAAAGAATATGCAACTTAACGGACGTGCCGTGCTTGAGTAGACACAGAAGTAAGTAAATTTATCGATTTAGTTGCTTCCCAGTACAGCTGCTGCCTTTATCAAGTTTTACAAATAAGTTCTTTTATCCGTTACTTTCAGACGACATGTTTTTTATGATTGGAGGCTTTGAAAATAACACAAAATATAATGTTTGCAACTGCCTTCCCGAATGTTCCAACATCTTCTATCGAACAGAAACGTCCCAGATTGACTTCCAGAAGGGAAAACCAGCGGTTCTTAGTCCTGCAACTTTCTTGTAAGTATGTAATTTTAACATTTAACACGTCTCACGCGTAGAATTCTACTTAAAGGAGCACATTTCATATGATTCTTATATTTCTACACTTTGCAATTTTTCGTATAACCACTTTTTTCCATTGGGATACGTGTGCTTCCTCCTTCTTATATAAGGAACGCATACTGTGAAGCTCACTATGTAGCTCAGAAGTTAAACTCGTCTAAAAATATGTTCCCAGTCGTATATACAACTATACATATCGTATTATACAGGAAAATTCCACTTCAGGAATCTGTCGAAATGCTTGCGCCACATCTACGTACGTGCTCCAGTCTCCCTGACATATTTATTTCCGTTTTCGTATTTGACACTTTGCTGAGCACTCTAGGGAAGAAGCCTTGCCACTGCCTCGAAAATATTCTGCGTCAGGATGTATTAATATTATGAAGAAACCCTATCACTTTCCGATACTCTTAGCGATCCAGTATTATTGAGAATTTCCATAACTTACAGGAGCACAAATGGTTCAATATTGCGAAGAAATTCCGACACTTTACGGTACTCTAACAGTTCAGTACTGGGAAGAAGCCATGTTACTACCTGGTACTCGCAAACTTCAGTATTATGGAAAATCTTGCTAAGTCCTGGTGTTCGAACCTTTCTGTATTCTAGAGAAATCCTATTGCTGACACGCCATCGAATGTGCCCTGCTGCGGATATGCATTCTGTACTTCGCTGCGTGATAAGCAGCGAAGTACAGAATGCACATCCATAGCAGGGCACTCTTCGCAACATAACCTTACACAACACGGCATGCTGCCACAACACCCTATTAGTACAACGAAGTTAATCAGTGACTATTTTTAATTTGACTTTAGCAAGGAAAATATAGTTCCCTGATGATGGTTTTAGGACCGAAATATGTCGGAGCAGTTTTAGTGTTTTAATGTGTAACTTTTATATAAGTACATTAGTTGGTGTATTAATTGAATAACTCGACAACATGCACGGTGTAACAATAAAAAAAAAACATTTGTCTGTTGCAATGTGTGGGTGAAACACTTTCCCTCTGTTGGCATATCATCCGTCATTGAAAATAAGTTTCATAAAAGAAAGTTGCTCGGGGAAGTACATGGACAGACCTGATAATGATGCTGTAAATGAGGAAATTAGAGTACTTGGCTAAGGACTTCATGATGTCAATATTTCGTGCATTTTATGTTATTCGTACGGTGCAGCTTCTTACATTCCGCCTTTTAACCAATAAAATGCACAGATTAAAATACAATAAAACAACATAAAACGCACTGCGTATTAGGTACCAACTCCTACACATTTCGGCACCAAGGTGTCATCCTCAGGGAGTAGAATAACAAAGAAAGATAAAAGGTCCAAAACGTACTTCAGCTGCCTGTCGCCCACTCTTTACGTGATGCACCAACAAGTTTAATATTCAACAGTTGTACGCTCTGCCCACACTGCATTCATGTGCTTTATATTTACCTGAGAACGAACAGCAACTTGTGCCACTTACGCCACAAACTGAATGGTTTTTATAACCGAGATGAAAAATGTTTACTGCGCGGTACGAACTGGGCCTTTAACATTTTGGCGCCGGAATAATTTTTTTAAGTTTAGCATACCCTGTATTTAAAATGTGAATAATACAGGTATCAAATACGTTAGAATTATGAAAAAAAAACTGCATTTTGAAGAGAAAAGAACGGAGGGTATATACCATGTTTAAAATATTCAGTGCCTATATTTGTTGAATAAATATATAAAATGCAACTTTAGAGGTTAGCGGTGCGGTACGGCCACTATAGTTGACATTAGGCGTCAAAAGGTTAAATATAGCAGTCTTCAAAGGGTTAATACTAAAAGTTTTAAACTGTTAAAATTCCAGATTCCACAATTTAACAACCCAAGTCCAAATTGCTGTGATAAAAGCAGCATATAGCAGTGTGCTTCTTTTGGTACAAGTTCGCAGTTGATTATATTTTCTGGGTTGTGCATACAAATGTCTGTAACATTATATGATCCTATCTGGACACGGCATAAGTCATGCGCTTCAGCCTGGCGATATCCCTGTGAAACATATAATGTCACTGATGTTTGTATGCACAACCCATAAAATATGAACAGCTGCGAACTTGTACCAGAAGAAGCGCACTGTTGCATGCTGCTGTTAGCACAGCAATATGGACTTGGGCTTATTAATTTGTGGAATCTGGAATTTTAGGATTTGAAGACTTTTAGTATTAATGATGAAAGTTTGGGCTACAAGCAGCTGAAGTAAATGTTGGACTTTTGACCATTTGTTGTTATTCAGCTCCCTGAGGTGCTGAAACATGTAAGAGTTGGTACCTAGTAAGAAGTGCGTTTTATGTTATGTTTTATTGTATTTTAATTAGCGATTGTTGTGGTTACAATATAGTAGGTCGCATATTATTTGGAGTAGTGAGACAAAGACAGCCTGGGTACGTGGCTAGAATAGGGACAATTAGAAGTGTTTATGGGGGAACTTTACTTCATACTTACAGAAGGGTGTGAGAGGATATCATTAATGTGGATCCATAAAAAATAGTTTGTGTGAATATGAAAATCACATAACTGGCTCAGATTCGTGTCCAGTTGCGGGTTGCGGTCTTATTAGCAAAGTCAGTTCTCCGTTCTCTACGGCAAAGTACTATGTTGCACATGCCTCTAACGATTAATTACCATGCCACTTGTACCTGTGTTTTTATTGACGTAAATCCCGACAGGATTCATACTTCAATATTCGGTAGAAATGACTTGCCATCTTCGAGCGCAGACTTTCAAATACCCTTACAAAGAGCCCCCAAACGCATGGGACAGAATTTTGTCTGGAAGTCCCAAATACAAGGGTGCAAGTTATTTAATGAACACAGCTGGTAACTTATTCCATTAAGAGGCACAGAAGTAGCATAACATAGAAAAGAGAAGACAATAAGATGTACGTAAAGCCAACAGAAAAATGTTTTTGTGGTAGCGTAATGCAATCAGAAAAGTCAGTACATTTTATATAAACAATGATTTTATCTCATGGTTTTCGGCGACGAAGTGTTTAGTCGCTTTATTCTGCAGGTATTTAACAAACCACATTCGCCATCGGACGTTACATGACATCCAATCGGCCTCTAAGGAAGACAAATGGCAAACACAACTAAAATATTCAGTGAGACTCTCGTAGCTTCATTGGCGTAAATGTAGATGAATTTACTAGAAATTACAGGCCTTCCTTTGAAGATTACTGTCACATCCCAAAAGACAGTAACTGTAGTTACTGCCGGAGGAATCAGATTCATCCATCTTGAGTTATTTGATTACATGTCAGGTAGCTCAGTTGGCGTGGAACAGTATTATGATAAATTGGACAAGAAGTGGAAGAAGGCACGTCTATACGGAAATATTCCTTGTCAGATTTGTTTAAGGTGTGAGGAATAAATCAGTCAGAATGGCCGTTTCCAGGACTGAAAAGAGAACCAAATTCTTCGTCATTATAAAGCAATAGGGCTCATCTAACCGCGGGTTTCTGTCATTTCCGAAAAGAGAATATGCAAAACAATGAAACACCATCAGGTTTGGCTGCAACCCTCACGATATTCGAAACAAAACTCTTTAAGAGTTACATATACAAGCCTGCTATTTCAACAAGACATGTCGATTTAGGAAAACACTGCATTGTATAATTTTGAATTGTACCATCCCCGTAGTGTTTAGTAACTAATAGGTAGGGTAATTACAGTCAATAGTACTATGTATATCTAATTGATGTTTTATTAGAAAATTACAAAAACTACATGTTTCGACCAACATTGGCCATCATCAGATTTTCATCCGAAAGATTTGTATGCTGTAAGAGTGTTTATATAAAGTATGCAGCCGTGTATCGATGTTGAGATCTCATCATCGAGGATTTTGAGTTAAACATGGCTTAAAGCCTGAGTGTGGAGCTTAGTAACTAGTCCGTGGGGAGAGAGCCAGTTGGGGGGAGGGGGGATCGCGTTGTAGGTTAGTGTCCAGTTTGTTCTCGTTGTAGATGCCACTGCGGGTTACTTATGCATAATTCCTCTCGTTCGTAGGTATCTGTCGTAGATGGGGCTTTTGCTTCTTGGGTTCTTAGTGTGTAGGCTTGGTGTAATGGTAGTTTCTGTGGGAGAAGAAAAAATGAGTGTGCGTGAGTGCGGGTTGGTAACTCAGTGCAATGAGTTTCTCTCTCGTGACTAGGGGGTAAATAAATAAATGGTACTTACTGTGTGTTGTACTCTTGTATCCCTTTTGGTATTCCTAATGTGTCCGGTTGCTCCTTACTGTTCGTGTGTGCGTGTGATTTCTTCGTCTTGGGGTGTGCTCGGCTTCCATCGTGTTACGTGTTATTCTAGTGTCCATGTGGGATTAGAGCACTGAGTATAGTAGTCTAATGGACGAATTTTATGTTGCGTTCGGTTCACCAGGCACTGTGTTTATTCACTGTTAATTCCCGTTCACCGTTTCTCTACATAGCCTATCGTATACCATGTATATTATCCGTGTAAGAGCTGAGTATTATGTATAGTAATCTGGCAGGAATATATTTGTGTTATGTTCAGTTCACTGTTACGCCTCTGCTGGCGACTCTTCGCTGACTATCGCATTTAGTATTATCGTGTATGTTTCACTCTGGTGTTTATACACGAGTAGATTATGCGGAACACGTAGGGCACTTGTGTGTGGTTGTCTTCATAATTCTCTGTTTTGTGTGATTGCGTCACTGTTGGTAATTGTTCACTGTACACGGTGCAGTGCGATTCGCGTGGTATTTTTAAGTGGCCGCTTTGTATGTACTGTCGTTTTTCAGTTGTGCTCCTCGTGTGGGATGCAGGGCTTGAGTTGGGGTGATGGGTTTAGTGTGACTGCTTTGAAGGGTCGGGGGGTGGGGTTTATGGCTGGTTAGGTGTTAGCAAGGGCTCGAAGATCCTATTAGGGGATATAGTATGTTCGTCATTTAGATGGTTGTCTTTAGTAAATTCAGCATAAATATAGTATCGCTCGATAATATTGAGGTGTGCACATTTGTTGTGGCGCTGTAGTATCTGAATTGTGTTGTGTATGGAGCTGAATGAATGTGTCTATTCGATGAGATATTTTGCAATGTTTGAAGTTTGGCCATTTGTC
>Ga0123353_10008559_pt1 | contig 13991 bp, 5 predicted proteins | sample TergutLab28metaG_3_FD_92763 | JGI IMG/M metagenome (GOLD analysis project Ga0123353, IMG submission 92763) | Labiotermes labralis P3 segment gut microbial communities from Petit-Saut dam, French Guiana - Lab288 P3 | ecosystem: Host-associated > Arthropoda: Insects > Digestive system > Gut ... | reverse complement strand
CAGAAGTACATTTGTGTAAACGTTTTGAACTTGATATAAGTAATCATAATGCAAGTCAATAACTTAATCGCAGTCCGCAGGTACAGATGAAACTTATGACAGTATGTGGTTTGCATATAATTGCATGGTTTTTTTTGTAGACAGGGACAAGCCTCGCGAAACGTTGAGCACAGTGAGTATGAATTTTATGCATAATTTTCTTGCCAACATTACGCCATTTATTCTGGCAGTATTGTGTAGTCTCATCTGTGACTTCCTTGGCATATCCAGACGACCTCCGTGGTGAGTTTCTGATGGGAAGTAATGGGCAAGTATTTTCCTTGTCCGTATTTTCGCACAATAAAAAAATAATTGAAGACGAGATTTATAATCAATAAATTGAAGACGAATAACATCTAAAAGTATTAATAAACATTTTAATTTTTGTGTTATTAACATAGACACTGGGTTTTGTCCATTGTATCCCCAACCTTCCAGCTGTGATGCAGGCAGATGTGACTCAGCGCAATAACCAGAAAAGATAAACACTGATTATTAGTAAACCCAGCCTTCATTCAGTTAGTCTAAACAGTACAAGTTCCGTGTTAAACATTTTTCATCAGCTGCCCACACCACTTATGTGGAGTGAGTCAAAAGTAAATGCACCTGCTGTGGACAATGAGCGTATTTAGACAATTTATAATAAAATACATTTCTCGTATTTGCTCTAGTTACACAAATGTTAAAAAGGGCCACCCACATACTTCTAGAGATACATGTAAATGCTTGATCTTTTTAAAAAGCATGTAACATTTCAGTCTGAGGGATGTTGCTGATAGTGTATAGATGTGAAACAACTTTTGCCTCCTCCTATATTTGCTATCACACCTTCTCACTGCATAACAAGCCTGCTGTTTATATGCCAACAGTAAAACTCTGTCTTTGAAATGGAACCACAGGCCATTAAATTGCTTTCCAATGTTTTTCTCCAGCTTTTGCCAACACTCCGCAATTCAGCTGGCAGTAGAACACATGCTACAATGTACTGACCAATAAAAAATTATGAACACAAGGAACCACATTCTCCAAACTGTCCCTGTAGATCACACAGCCTCTTATTCAATGTGTATATGGGGTCTTTCCCGGGAGTAAAGTGGCCAGAAACATATGCGTTAATTTAAAGTACAATGTGATTCAGTAATAGCTGTTATTTGATGGCTGCAATTTTACAGATTGTTAGAAGTGAACACATGGCAGCAGAAAGAGACCCTGTTGTAGAAACAAGATAAAAGCAGATAGTTTGATTCTCTGCCAGTGCCTGTCCCACCAAAGAGGATGAAAGGCAGGGAAGAGTGTGTTGAAATGCTGAAGAAGGCACTCGCAATGCTGAAATGCTGATGTCAGCAGAGGCAACCACTTCCGCAGATAATGAATGTCAAAGTTTTGGTAGTTTAATTTCTAACAAGTTGCAAAATTATTTACCATACACCAGGAACAAAGTTCTGCACCAAATAAGCAACATCATATTCACTGCCAGCCAGGGGCTTTTTGATGTTTCACATCCTGTCCATGCCTCCTGATTTCCTCTCGCACCGCTTCTCCCTCTGCTGCTGGTTCTGAAGAATCTCAGCGATTTGATGTGCCTTTAAATTGTGTAAACCAAAGTGCAGTTATTAAAAGTACTTTGTTAGTTACATATGTTGTTTCAGTGTTTTAATCCATTGGTTTTATGTATCAATCTCTCTTGAACTTGGACAGCTGCTAAGAATCTGTTATCCATTTTCACAATTTTTGGCCTAACTAAATTAATCAGTAGTTCAAAATCTGCTGGTGCCATTCAAAGTTTTTGTATTGTCCACTAACTTCTTGGAACTTCAAATCTGCTAGCAAACGGGTACCACTATACACAGACCTCTTTCTGCACAAGATGTGATGTAGGTACAATATGAAGGCCAGGCTAGCTACCTGTAAAGACTTCTTCCCACCAGGAGCAGTGAACAATGGTGGATCAAAGCCCACAGCCTGTTCACCATAATGCATGCCGTCTCATCCAAACCTAAACCTTGGGGTGAGCAGAAACCCGCAAAATTATGGTATGCTGTTATGTTGCAGCAGAATGCTCAAGTCTGTATGTGGCCTTAGGAATTACATTACCTTATGACACTAACATGTCCACGTTGATTGCAACTAGAATCTGCAGGCAATAACTGCAGTAAACCGAAAGTGAAAACTAACTTTCACTGCTGTGTAACCAGCGTACAAAGTACAATTTCAAGCAACTTTATATTCTACACTTAACACAAGAATCAGACTTTGGCTTCAAATGGGTCTAAGTAATTTACTAATCCATACATTTGTTCAGACACCTTGTTAAATAGACAGATCTCACCAGAATATAACCAGTCTGGAAATCAAGAAATCTTCTGTGTTATTACACCATGTTATAACGTAAATAGTCACCACCATTTGAGAGGATATGGTGCCTTCAACTTTAGGGTCAGGAATGCCATCACGGACTATACTAAAATCCTTCAAAATATCACCAACTACGGCTGATGTTGTGAACAATCCAGAAGGCTCAAACTTAGCAACACTGCTCTAACTGCAGTCCCCAGTTCATAAATGTGCATGTGGCATCAGTACTGTTGGATGCTGGCTCACACCTTTAACTATCTCAAAAGCCACACTACTGCAGGAAAAATTGTTTTGTGCATAAAATGTGTCCCAATTTTCTTTGAAACATCACAGACTTCAATATATCGTAAAAACATACATTCAAGATACCTGCAGAAACGTGAAAAATGTCATATAAAATGGTCGTTAGACTTCAATCAAAACCACAACTGAAAATGTTCAAAAATTTTTTCATTTTTCAATATATAGAAATAATCTTATGCAGTGATTAAAGCTGGGCAGATCAGGTTAATTACACAGTATAAAAAGCCTGGAAGGCACTTCATTTCATAATGTGTGTTCTTAAGAAAGGAAAATAGTAATATGAAAAGTTTAGCTTACATGTCACTAAACATCCAATTTTTTAATATCAGGCTTTGAGCGGGACCCATACAGGGAAGGTCAGATACACTTGTTAGACTGTGTGCAAAAGGAAGTGGCTAAATTTGAAAATCATATGAGTGAATTGGTCTGGGAAACCTTGGCGCAGCACAGGAAGATAGCTTGCATTTGCACCCTGTTCAAAGCATACACAGGTGAATGGGCACGACAGTTTGTAGGGGACAGTCTAAAAAGACCATGCTAGTTGAGCAAGGATGATTATGATCATAAAATTAGGGCCAGGAAACAAGGTACAGATATTGGTAAATACTCCTTTGTAAATATGTCAAACTGTGGAACCAACTGCCTGCAGAGGCACTAGCGACTCTCCCCTTTCAATCACATATTTTTATAAAGATCTTAGGAAAGTAATTATAAGTGAGGAAAAGTGAAGGGTTTTTGAAGTTTGGTGACAAAACATCCAGTTAAGTGAAAACTGGGAGTAAAGTGTAGTGAAGTGCAGTGATGTGATGTGATGTGAAGTTATGATCTTGAGTGAAATGTATTATTGTTGATTTATAGTTATGCGACTGTATGTAGTTCTGTGTAAATTTTAGGCTCTTGTGACTGTGCATTATGAACGTAGGGTGATGAGAGAGAAACCAACAAGATTCAACTAATCAGATGTTTATTATCACACTTCTATCTCAACATGTTTCAAGCATCATTATGCCCGTCATCAGGAGAACAAGACTGTGTATTAACGCATATGGTGTTCTGCACTGTAACAAGAGGGGAAAAAATATAAGATGTGAGAGGTGTTATGTCTTTGTGTGGAGTGCAGAACACCATATGCAGTAATACACGGTCTTGTTCTCCTGATGATGGGCATAATGATGCCTGAAACATGTTGAGATAGAAGTTTGATAATAAACATCTGATTAGTTGCATCTTGTTAGTTTGTCTCTCTTCACCCTAGTTCTGTGTAGTATGTTATCTCATTATTTGCCTCTCTTTGTTATTTTCTAATTACTGGACTCACGTTTTTTAATATTCTACATGTGTTTGTTTTCTGTCTTGTGTTTTGTACTGTTTTTATATTGTTTCTCCTTTTGTGATCTCTCTTTCCCATTTTTGTACAGGACAAGTCTACTGACCACTGCCACCAGGTGGAAACCCAATTGCAGTAAATAAATATATCATAAGATCTTCCAGTATCAGATTTAATCACAATGTTTTACCCATTATCAACTTGTTTCACACACATACACAGGCTGTGCAATTTTAATGGGCACTCCACAGCATGTATGCAGACACACCTCATAACACATATACTGAATGAACTGCCATTGAGTAACTTGCCTGTCTCCTAGAGCCAGTTTTACAAAATTTATGAAAAATTTTTCTTTAAGATCAATAATAGTGTCATAATATTAAGGTTACACCAATCTAAAAAAGTCAGATGATAAAAGAAATCAGTACCTAGTAACCTCTGTATGGGACATCCATTGGATATGATATGCTCAACAGAAGAATATTCCAGGTTACATAACATTTATTAATACAATCCATTTGAAACCAGGTACACAATGGGAGAAAGTATTATGCTGAAACATGTAGCCAGTAGAAACCAACTGTATCTATTAAATGCTGTGTCAAGAGTAATGTTGTTCTACTGAGTAATCAGTAACATTACACCAATCTCTAATCTGTACATTTACCTGTTTGATCACTTTCTTGCTCAACCAATTGCACCATCTCAATGCAGTCACCAAAATGGTGTTATTTAGTTTTATACAAGGCTGCGAATAATGCAGATACAGCAAATCTTCCTTTCCTTACTTGAAGGTATAGGTTTCTAATGTGAAATGGTTATCATCCTTCAGTTGCACATACTGGTACAAATTAGCATGTCTTAAAATGTTGCATTCCACTGCAGAGATTGATACATTACAGAATTCCCATCATCTGAAAGACTTGACAGAACTACAGTCTTTCTAACTGATGTCCCTAATCTACCAAGAGCCACCAGGTCTGCTGCTGACAATGATTCACTGCTGTCTATACATACCACCAAAAACTGGGCATGGAATTTCACTGGATCACCTGGAAAAAGAACTCTTAAGGAGAAACTGTGTCATAGAGAGAAAGACAACAAATGAAAACTAATTAACAATGCTATTTGGCTAGGGTAGGTCTAATTAGTTCAACCAGAGTGCATACACAAATGCCAAATGCCACACAAGTAAATCACTTCGTATTCGAACTAATTATATCTGTTTACACTAAATGCTGCTAGCCCCTATCATACCATTCATTTTTTACATTATGATTATCATTTGCAGACACTGAAGATAGTGAAATGGAGATCAGGAATTCTGCAGCCACCCACACAAGTGTCACATACTCACGTCATGGCAATAAAGAGGTTACTGCAATATAGATATCAACTTCTGTATGCAAAACATGCATCAGGGACTCCACAGGCTAAATACCATACACCACAAGAAAGTCTAGAGAGAAATAAAGTGCTATGGTGCATACCAGGATATACAAGAAAATCTGCCCCAAACTTCTGTCCTCCTGTAACGTAATGACCCTTTTTCCACAGATCTTTGAATGTGTTGTAACGAAGATTTTCAGTAGAAGTTGCAGGATACTGCCATGAAAATGGAGTAGCATCATCTTCATTCAACCATGCACTTGCTTTATGTAAAATCAAATAAATATTAATATCTCATTAAAAAATCAGATTTTGTACTTTAAAAAATGAAATTTCTACTACAGGAATGCATTCACCTGTAAATATCTGGACAAGTGTACTATTTTCATCAACACATTTTATCTTGTCCAGTTCCTCCCTAAGAAGAGCTTCGCGGTCAATATGATTAGCATCTGTTTCATCATTCTTAGACTGTGATTCATCCTGCACTGAACTTTCACTTTCACTACAAATCTTCCTCTTTTTAAGACCAAGCTCCAACAATTTACGTCGCTTTCCTTCCACAATACGATCAATCATAGATATTACTTGGCGTTTACGTTCTTCTTTGAAGCACTCAACCTATAAATACACTAAATTCATGCTGAAGCACTTCACAATCAACATATGGAAAAGAAAATAACCAAAATTGAATGAATAATGGGAACAGTAAAAAAGGTTACCAGAAACAAAAGCTACCTGTATACTCTTTCAGTCATTCACATGTGTTACCAAGACTATAAAATGGCAACTCCCAGGTACGATGCTTTACAAATGAATAAGCATGACTGTTTAAAGCTCTTGCATTTTTTCTGCATTAAATTAAATGAATACAGATTGTAATAATTCTGACCAGAAATACGAAAAAAACAAACTACTTAAACTCACCCTGTTCTACACGAGTTGCTTTTTAATACATAAAAAATACACTGCTATTTTGGCACAAAGTAAGAGATCATTGTCTGTATAAAATACAGTCCCTATCAAGTATGTTAACAAATAAGCAAATTTTCTTTTTAAAAAATATTCTGGTCTCTCTTCATCTGACAAGGTGAATTATTTTCTAGAATGACTGCACCCATGACAAAGATCACACTACTTCAGCAATGCTACAGTAACTAGAATGATGTAATCTATGCCCACGATCTACATCACCTCGACAGAAGTTTCAATGGGAAGCTGGATGTGGTCGCAGCACAGAATGACGCGTAAAAGAACTCCTGCAGGTTGTCATGCGTTGTAAATGGACCTAAAATTTTACTACATAATTAATGTTGCCAACCTGTTGCTTGTACAAGCACTTCCTGTATTCCTGAAATTTCTGTCTAATGTCATTACTTGGAGCACAAGTAAGAGAGGAGTAGGAAACCAAACGAGCAACCTTCTCCTCAAGTAACAGAGTGACTTCTTCAGGAAGGAGAACCATTGGTAGTCCCAGAAAAGAATCCTGACGAGGAAGATGAGCCAGACAGCCAATTAACGCACCCACAATGCGGTACTCTTCGCGAAGCTTCAACCAATCTGCAAAGCGCGAACGTTTACAGTAGTCACTACGATAAGAGTTTTTTTCAAACTCGTCGTCTGATTATACAACTTTACATTTACCGTCTGCATTCCAAACATGTACTTTGCCATTCATATGGGTTAATGTAATCATTTCCATTCAGTAACATTAACGAACGATTGCTAATAATTCTAAATACTTCATGAATACCGAACAATTACTGTTAAATGCTTCAACAGTGTACAAACACCAATACTACTCATTTACAACTACGGCGCATTCACGGATCATTTATAGGTCGACCACAGTAACAGACCCACGGTGCCGTGACCACGGATCATATATGACGGAGTAGACGAAAGCCGTGGGTCGTCACGCGGTGTGCCCGCGCCGATCAATCTCAACAAGAGGTGAGAACCAGCCAATCGAAACTGGCATTGTTTACCCTGCTGGGTGTCTCTCAGTAAAAAAAGTCCCCCATTACAAGGGAATCAAGCAATGCAGACGGACGTAACTCATATTTTTGGTTAGGTCTTTGTTATTCTCCGGTGGGCCGGGATAGCGTAGCAGGTACAGCGACTCGCTACGGGCTGGACGGTCCGGGGATTGCATCCCGATGGGAGCGACATTTTCCACACCCGTCCAGGCCGAACCTGGGGCCCACCCAACCTCCTATACAATGGGTATCGGGTCTATTTCCCGGGAGTAAAGCGGCTGCGTGATGGCGTTGACCACTCACCCCATCTAGAGCTGAGGTGGTCTGGTCTAGGTTAAACATTACAACTGTTATTCTCTGCGCAAACATTCAAGGTTATGCGCTTTTCTGTGAGCACTCCCTGCCAGCCGTTCACTGCAGACTGGATGCAGTTCTGCTGCGAGGCGATATAAATATGGAAACAGATGAAACATACTTCGGCAATCAAAGTACAGTTGAGGTTCGCTGCGCACCGTAACCTGGGTCTTTGGGAGTGTCGAGCGGATATCGGGGAAGACCTTTCTTGCAATGCTCCCTTATCCATCGAGACATTGCCATCATGAAGACTTGGGTAATCTCTGGCACGCCAAGCGTAAGTTACGACAGTGGTCGGGGGGCTACGTTCGTCACGGCAATGAGCGTCGGTTTCGTGAACGCAAGCAGGGTGATCACACGAATACGACTGAAGCCACGTAGTAGCACGTATGGTTTAACTTCAGCCCTTACAATTAAAATAAGTAATACATATTTTGCCTCACTGAGTACATGCTTCAGGCGTGCGCCACGTGGAACCCATGACTATGTTCACTCATAACTTCAAAACGTCGGACTGGTCTAATCGACCTTTGCGCCGCACCCCCTCTCCCAACCCGAAATGGTGAAGATTGCAGTGCTAGCTCCACCCACCACTTCTACATAGAAACCGCTTTGCTACATTTCTACGCGAAAATATACTGATGTGGTCGACCTACAGTACAGTAACACTCAAACAAGCTATTTCCTCATTCTTCCTCAAATTGAACGCACTCCTTCCCACCATGGATTACAGATACTCGCGCAGTACACCCACCACGGATACTTCAACCACTTTCCAGAACCTGCAGGCAGGGTGAAAATGATATATCTTCATGGTTTTAAATGTTGTGTGATTTGGTTTTCAAATGTGGATAGATTACGAACAGTTTTAAAATTACCATTATTTGAATTTGAGCAGTGTATTTCAAGCATGGAAATGGCAGACTGTCTTGTAATTTGGCAAGTGTAAACAGCAACACACTCAATTGTAATAAGTCCTAGATATTAGCTATCTATATTGCCCTACACCCTCCCAAAAACGCTGTGTGTATAAACCGCCAAAAATAAAGTATTAACCTAAATAAAAGAGTGATATTGAATAAGCACAAATCTGCATTAGGTTGAGTGAGATTCAGTTTCTGGTCCTCTGAGAGCCACATACCCCAGCAGAAGACACTCCACCATGTTACAAATATATATACCAATATACACAGCATATCCCAGACAGTATTCATGTCCACAAGGCTTTTGAAATTGCACCTACACAACATTTTATAGGGAGACCTTTACATTTACCTTTCACTTGCAAGGAGTTTCAAAAATTAGGTGGATGTAAAACCACTTGGTGGCACTGTAAGAGGCAATTAAGAAAGTCTTACTTTTAAAACTTTTTTTGTGTTATATAATGATGCACAGTATCACAGACTAAAGAGCTATTATTCATAAACTGATAGTCTTCTGGATTTTGACACCTGGTACAACTGATAAACATGTGGTAGGAGTCATCTACATTTTCAGGGTGATGTAATTATGTCTACAACACCCAAGTGACTCAGAGAAGGACGTGTTTGTTAAATAGGTGGGTTGCAAAGAATGTGGCCAATCAATCATCAAAAGGGGAGAGGGGATAGATTTTGTTCTGGGCCTAGAGAAATTCAGTAAAAATGAGGATCAGAACATGGAACAACATTAATTAAAATGAATAAATACTGATTATATGATGTTACATGCATAGTCTTTCTGGGCTCTGATGGGTGTAAAGTGGAAAGTGAGAAGTAATAAGGTCATGTACAGTGGCACAGTAAATGTAGTGTTACCCCAGAGGAATGAGACTCTCCCATCCTTGGGGAATGCTTTTACTCCCTTGCCCTGAGTGAATAGATGACTTTTTTATTGCTTCCCTTATAAGCTGGTCTTGGTGCTTGGGATTTCTTGACCAGGAAGCCGGTGTTCAGCGGTGCAAAATGACCATGATTAGTGTTGTGTTCTGCCACTGCAACCATCTACAACTGGTACAGTCAGATATGACTAGTGAAATTGTAAACATAGGGTATTAGGCACTGACTGTATTGAACACGTTACATAGAGAAGGCCTTGGCATGGTGCGAATGTAATATTAAAATAATTTAAAACAACAGGATGAGTCGAAAAGTGCAGACTAAATTCATCTGACTCACTACAGGGCCAAGTCATGGGCTCTTGTGCACACAGTAATGAACTTTTGGGTTTCATTAAATATGGTGAATTTCATGACTAGCTGAATAACAATTTGCTATTCTAGTAAGGCTCTGCTCTTGGAGTTAGTGTAATTTAGTTGAATATTGGTCTGATGATGGCAACCAAAGTGAGCCAAGAAAAAAACATCCGTTGCACAATAAGACATTCATACTGACAGCAGTAACAATAGGATAGCTGCAGTTACCAAGAACAAAACTGTATGCTTGAAATGAAATTAATTGGATTCTTCTGTATGTTTATCAATCCTCTTTTCTTTTTTGTTGTACTGTTAATTTTAGTCCATCAGTATAAACTTACAAGGTTCTTGTTTCTTAACCACACAGATTTGTGTAACATTAATGCTCTAGACCTGCATGCAGTTGAGTTACCAGCCATATTGATGTAAGTACTCCATGATTTACTCTAGTTTCTCAAGCCAAATGATGGGATAGTAAATAAGATTATGATTGTCTCACTACAGATTCTGCATGATTTGTGCATTATTGTTTGACATTTTTTGTTTAATCGGTTCTAACAATTCGCCAAATCAACCTCATCTTGAACATATGGAGTCTCCAAAAGCTCTCATCAGCACAGCAGACCACCTAACATCACACCTTACATCCTTTGTTCCTATCTGTATATATAAGAAACACACAGACTGCAACCATTCAGCTTCAGATCTTGATTAGAATTGTGATCCTTTACAAATGTTATATGAACCCAATACATAACTGTATTCTGAGACTCATGAGCAGCTAGTTATCTTCTCCATTAGACACAATCTCTGAATTGTTCTGTAACAGTTCCTGCACTGAATAAAGCACAGTTTTGAAAATGACAGCAAGCTTCAGATAGTTTTATAAAAACATCCCTAACATATTATGTACAAGAGTCATTTTCAGTTTCCTACATCAAATTTGTACCAACAGCCTTCATTCTGGCCTGAAGAGCTTGAAGATGCTGTTCTGTTATTTCAGTTAGATCAATAACACTTGGCATTCTGGAGTCTGGCAGGAACTCTATATCTAGAAGGCAGTTCAAATTGATCAGTTGCTGTTGTGCATTTTGTATAATCTGTAAAAGAAGTAGAGTAAAATCAATGGGATCAAATTCATGTTAATACCCATACTGCCTGACACTTGATTTACAGGGCTGAAATTTAACATGCTCAAAATATGGAATTATTTGTAAACATTTCTGGAGAAAAAAAATTACACAGAAATAAAACTCAAATCTCTGACATTGGGAAAGAATGTTAAAAAATGCAGTGCTGAAGAAGATAGTTTGACCTAAGAATGATGCAAGAGGAGGCTACAGGAAACTGCATAGTAAAGAGCTCCATGATTTGTACTCCTTGCTAAATATTATTCAGGTGAGAAGATCGTGAAAGATGAGATGGCAGGGTGTGTAGCACACAAGGGAGAACCGTGATGCATAGACATTCTATCTGAGAAAAACAGAAAGCAACAAGCACTTGGAAAACCAAGGCATATAGGACCTAGTGCAATGGCAGCAGTCAGTTTTATGCTTGGAAACAAAACCTTAAAGTAATATGCACTACAACTATTTCAATTCTGATTCACTTGAAATACTTATCAATCACCATATATACTTGCAAATATGTAGTATATGATGTACAAACACACATTTTTCAGCTTTTCTTTGAGCAGAGGATTGTCAGGCATTTCTTGTCTCATGGCCAATACTTCAGGTGTACTAAAACCAATAAGTTTCTCCAAAACCTAAAAACAAAACAGTAACAAGAAATTTAAATCAGCAAGAAAATTTAAAACCACATGAAACCACAGTAGTCATACTTCGCTTTTAACGGATTACTTTTCACTTTCTTCTCAGAAGACCTTACCTTGCAAAGTGGTTAAATGTCTAGCATTTCTTTTTAAAAGTAACTGTTTTCTGTGATACTTTTTTTTATGATATTCTTTCAGCTAGGTAAGGATGTAATTATGTTATACCTACTGTCTTAATTGAAAATAAAAAATCACAATTCACATAACTTCACAGACAAAAGATATTAATAATGTAAAAATACCATTATTTTCAAAGAACTTGCTAAGTTTGTAAACAGCTAAAATTTAAAACAACATACTGTCTGTAATAAAGAAAACCTTCCAACAAAATACTTACTCATGAAAATAAGATATTTACAATCATAAAAAGAAATATTTTTGCTATAGAAAATATATACATGAACCGAATCACATCCACATTTATAAATGTTACAAGACTGACACGAGACCAATTAAAAATTTATTAACAATTTACATGAACACAACTGGAGGGAAGATACCTCCACTTGTTAATTTGCATAAAGATATGCCATTAGCAGATGTCTAAATTCTCATAGCTGACTCAGAATATAATCCGTGGTAGTCTACACAAGATCTGTATATAGCTCAGACATATCTGAATAAAAATACGAAACATACCCTGCTAAAAGACTTTACTAAATGGAAGCTCCACTTAAATGCTCATAAAACAAACAATTCTATTTTCCCAGCATCACCCTTGTCTCACACACCCTGTTCAAATTTATGACACCTTTGTGCCTAGGCCTCACACATACAGCATTCAGGCCTAAGCACCAAACATTTGCATATCATCACCAGGAAAGCCACAGGCATTCTTTGTAACATTTTCCCCCTAGTCGCTCAAGACTCCACACTTGCAAAGCACACCAAACTACCCCTATATAAATTGCTCATCTGATACATGTAAAAGAAACAAAGGACTGAAACAAATGCAACTTTTACAGCATTTTTACCCCTTAGTAGGCATGTTCATAAAGTCGCAAAAAGCACCTAATACTTTCGTCATGTCTGTCTGTCCACACAAATCAGCACAGCAACCATTGGATGAATTTCCGTAAAATCTGACACTAGGAACTTTCATGAAAATTTGTCAAGGAACTCCAAATTTGGTTAAAATCCAACAAAATTATCACGCACTTTATGTGAAGACCTATGTACATTTTATTCTTGCCAGTGACACTGTGTTTCACAATACATAGAGACCACACTGTTTTGTTTCCATTGTAATGATGGTCATGCCAACATGCCACAATGTTATGTTACACGTACATTGCCTATTTTGTTTTTCTGTGCCCTTTCTGCATGTAATTGGTTTCCAATCTTAATTCCATCCAGAAGTTCCTTAAGAAGATATAACAGATAAATATGTTTATGAGTTCTTACACAAGCAATTCAGATTTGTATAACAGTTTTACACACCAACAGCTTTGTCAAGACATCACAAAAAAGTGTCATAATGTGTGTCTTGTCACAAAAATGGATAATACTTACATTTGAGGATAATCTGGCATCTAGATTACTGGAACCATCACATAATTTCACAAGTAATTGCCATCCGTCTTTCCCAAATGTCATTTGAGATAACAATGTCATTACAAACGCTTTTACTCTAAACACAGTTGGCCCCTTCACTGGAACGTTCAACTGACTCAGATACACAAATGGATTACTATCTGTCAGTACAGGTGTTATGCAGGCACCTTCATTTCTTACAGCTGTTTGTATTGATATTTCAGAAACATGTGGCTGAATTAGTTTCAGATCTGGTTTTGTCTTTAATTTCCCATCAGAATCATGTGTGTTATTTGAAGTGAGATCTGGAAGCACCTGCTTACAGTTCAGTGGAACACCACACTGTTTTGAACATGTCATTTGTGCACCTTTGTCATTTTCAGATGCATTACTGTTGCTATCTGATAAACCCTTTGAATCACAAGGTGCAATAATGCTCTTATTAAGGAATGAAGTTATTCTGCTCTGAGTAGTAAAGTTCTGAGCTTCAGACTTTACGGTATGTTTTGGAACCCTACTAGTACAGCGACCAAGTGGCGCAGATTTCCTATGATGTTCAGTCCGACTATCTTGAACACTAGTTACCCTGGGACTAACTAACAGCATATTCTGCACTTTTGGACTCTCCAGTGCTTCCAGTGGCATCTGCAATAAGATGTCATCATCATCATTTAAAAGATGTGATGTGTTGTAATTTGCTGT
>Ga0123353_10008557_pt1 | contig 13993 bp, 19 predicted proteins | sample TergutLab28metaG_3_FD_92763 | JGI IMG/M metagenome (GOLD analysis project Ga0123353, IMG submission 92763) | Labiotermes labralis P3 segment gut microbial communities from Petit-Saut dam, French Guiana - Lab288 P3 | ecosystem: Host-associated > Arthropoda: Insects > Digestive system > Gut ... | reverse complement strand
GGAGAGCGTGGTGGAGGTCAAGGCCGACGGCAAGAAAAAAGAGGTGGAGCGCAAGCTCTTCCCCGGCTACGTGTTCGTGAAGATCGCCGTGGAGTTCGACGACGACGACATGCCCAAAATCACCGACGAATGCTGGTGGCTGGTGCGCAACGTGCGCGGGGTCACGGGCTTCGTGGGCCCGGATAACCGCCCCGCCCCCCTCGACGAAGAAAAGGTCATCGAGATGGGCGTGGAGGAGAGACGCGTGGAAGTGAGCTATCAAGTCGGGGATACGGTCAACATTATCCACCCGAACTTCGAGGGCTTCACCGGGCGCGTGGAGTCCATCAACACCGAGCAGGGCACGGTCAAAATCGCCATCACGGCGCTGTTCGGCAAGGAGACCATCACGGAACTGGCCATGGATTGGGTGGAACCGATCGACTGACGCAAACGATGGGAGGACGTCATGAAAAAGCTATTTTGTTTCGCATTGCCGCTTTGCTTCGTGGGCTTATTCATGCTCGCGGGTTGCGGGGCAGCGCCCGAGCCCCCTATCGCGGGCGGCTACACTGAGGACAGGGCCGTCACAGCGGAAGATATGGCTGTGTTTGAAGAGGCCCTGGACGGGTTTGTGGGCGTTGGCTACGTGCCCGCTCTCGTAGCCACCCAAGTTGTGGCGGGCACGAACTACCGTTTCACCGCCGAGGCACTGGGCGTCTATCCCGGCGCGGAACCCTATCAGGCTTACGTCTTCATCTTCAAGCCCCTGGAGGGACCGGCGGAGCTGGTCAAGGTCGAGACACTAACAGCGGAAGAGACCACCGAGCCCGAGCCCATCGCGGGCGGCTGGTCCGAGAATAGGGAAATCGCGGAAGAGGAAATAGCGATTTTCAATGAGGCCATGGCGGGCCAGGTCGGCCTGTATATCCCCAACTTTGTGGCCACCCAGGTGGTGGCGGGCACAAACTACCGCTTTACCGCGGCGATGCATGTGGACGCATCCGGTAATAACCTGCCTTTCGCAGAGGACGTGCATATCTTTATCTTCAAACCCTTGCAGGGGCCAGCGGAGCTGGTTGAAATCGTTTGACTGTAGACGCAAGTCTATTGTCCGTGGGAGAGGCGCTCAAGTGCCTCGCCAACTACCACATTTATTTAGGAGGAAAACATGGCGCAAAAAGTAGTCGGCTTGATCAAGCTGCAAATCCCCGCCGGGAAGGCCACCCCGGCGCCCCCCGTAGGCCCCGCGCTGGGCCAGCACGGGGTGAACATCATGGGATTCACCAAGGAGTTCAACGAGCGCACGAAGAACGACATCGGCCTGGTGATTCCCGTGGTCATCACGGTGTATTCCGACCGCACGTTCAGTTTCATCACCAAGACCCCGCCCGCCGCCGTGCTGATCAAAAAGGCCTGCGGCATCGAGAGCGGCTCGGGCGTGCCCAACCACACGAAGGTGGCCAGCATCACCTCAGCGCAAGTCCGCCAGATCGCCGAACAGAAGATGCCTGACCTCAATGCCGGAAGCGTGGAGGCCGCGATGAAGATGATCGCGGGCACCGCGCGCAGCATGGGCGTCACGGTCACAGACTGAAGAAGGGAGAATAGAACAACATGAAACACGGCAAGAAATACGTGGAAGCAGCCAAGCTCGTGGACCGCACGAAATTCTATGATCCCGACGAGGCGCTGGAAGTGGCGATCAAAACAGCTGTCGCGAAGTTCGACGAAACCATCGAATGCCATGTCCGCCTGGGCGTGGACTCCCGCCACGCGGACCAGCAGGTGCGCGGCGCGGTGGTGCTCCCCAACGGCACGGGCCGAAAAGTGCGCGTGGCCGTATTCGCCAAGGGCCCGGACGCCGAAGCGGCAACCGCCGCGGGCGCCGAGGTCGTTGGAGCCGAAGACCTCGTGGCCCGCATCCAGGGCGAGGGCTTCATGGATTTCGACGTGGCCGTTGCCGCGCCGAACATGATGGGCCTGGTCGGCCGCCTGGGTAAGATCCTCGGCCCGCGCGGCTTGATGCCCAGCCCCAAGGCCGGCACAGTCACCCCCAATGTGGCCCAGGCCGTCATCGACGCTAAGGCCGGTAAGATCGAGTATCGCCTGGATAAGACCAACATCATTCACTGCCCCATCGGCAAGGCCTCCTTCGGCGTTGAGAAGCTCCAGGAGAACTTCACCGCCCTGCTGGATGCCCTCGTCAAGGCGAAGCCCGCGGCGGCCAAGGGCCAGTATATCAAGAGCTGCACCGTTGCGGCGACCATGGGGCCTGGGGTGCGGGTGAATCCGGCGAAGGTGATCTGAGCAATTACGAATGCACAATTAAGGCCCGTCTCTGTGAGGAGGCGGGCTTTGGTTTATGCTCATTGATCATTTGTTGTGTTTAGTAAGAACACACAAAGGCGAGTAGCTTATTTGCCTCTTTTTTGCATTTTTCGCATCTTGATATGAGCGCCTGATCTCCGGGCAGATGTGTCTGCGCCACTTCGGTCAAGGTGTTTGCGCCTTCTATCCATTGGTTAAGCTCTTGCTTGTAGAATTGCTTTTGGTCGCCCAGTTTATTTGTCTGCCAACCTGCGCTTCCCATAGTGCTGTAAGTATCCATTAGTTTTCTGTTTTGAAGATCGCTTCTAATAGTGTCTTCGCTGAATGAGCCTGTAAAAAGCGCTTCTTCAAAGATCGCAAGATTCTCCTCCACTTTTGTTTGATTTCATTTTGAATCACAACTTCATCCCTTTCTCGGCTTCTATTCTACTGTATACTTCAAATTGCCATATATGTCATAAAAATAATTCCCCCGCATTTCACCCATGCGGTTGCCGCTTGCGTCATATAGGTGGTCACCCCGAAACTCGCCAATGTAATTACCGCCTGTGTCATACAGGCGGCCGCCGCGAAGGTCGCCTATCCAATTGCCGTAGGTATCGCGTAGGTGTCTGTCTTCGTAGCGACCAGCCATGTTGCCGCTGGTATCGCGCCAGATTGACATAAGAATTCCTCCTATGCTTCTCGGTATTTGTGGCAGCACGGTGGGCGTTCATCACGCCAACCCGGTTCATATGGGCAATCGCCGTAGGGGTCATCGCAATGAACACAGGTCGCGCATCTCTTCCCTGCGAGAATATTGTCTTGCGCTTTTCGTACATTATCCCAATTTGGAGCCATGTTAGTAAACCTCCCCTTTCGTATGTTAAGGACATTATATCACACCCGAATTGAAGTTGCAATACTTTTATAATATTTTATCATTAGAATTTCATTATGATTTCGCTCTATTCTATTTTCGGATACTAGTGCATAATAGTTTCAAAAAGAGGTGCACTACATGTTTAAGATACAAAAAGGCTATGATAGCGAGAACAAGTCCTTCCGCCTTCCCATCGAGCTCATCGAGCGCCTGGAGACCCTGGCCGCGCAAAATAAGCTCTCGCTGAACCAACTGGTGATCCAGTGCCTGAAATATGCCGTTGACAACTTGGAGGGGGAGGCGCAATAGGCAACAACAGACCTTGCGGCAACTGTCAGGAGCCCCCTTGGGGGGCCGATGCCGCAGCATCGAGGGGGCAGTGCGGAGCACCATCGCGGAGCGACACACCATCACTTCCGCTTTTTTTCTTGCATTTCCTCCTCTCCTGTGGTAAAATATCCTTTGGAACATACTGAGGATTTTTCCGCCGGGACGCGACAAAGAGGTGCATTGGTTCCGCCCCGGAAATATATAGCGCGCGGATTGAAGGGGGGGATCATGGTGCAGCAAGAGCGCCAGCGCACCGCCGAGGAGGCCTACGAGGCCTTCTGCGCGGGGGACGAAAGCGGCTTCGACCAACTGATGCGGGATTTTCAACAGCCCCTGGTGTTCTTCCTGCTGGGCTACGTGCACTCCCCCGAGGCGGCCGAGGACCTGGCGGAGGATACCTTCGTGGAACTGTTGCTGCACATGGGGCGCTTCCGCGGGCACAGCTCCTTCAAAACCTACCTGTTCTCCGTGGCGCGCCACAAGGCCATCGACCATCTGCGGCGGGAGAAACGCAGGCCCGCCGTGGCTCTGGACGACGTGGCCGAGCGCAGCGACGACACCATGGGCCCCGAGGAGTTGTTTCTCGCCGGGGAGCAGGCTGCGGAAATCGGCAAGGCCATCCGGGCCATCCCGCGGGAGTACCAGGAGGTGCTGCGGCTGCTCTATCTAGAGCGCCTGCGCTACGAAGAGATCGCGTTGCTCATGCGCAAGAGCAAAAAGCAAATCGACAACCTGGCCTACCGCGCGCGCCAGGCACTAAAAAATTCTCTTGGAAGGGAGGCGATACCATTTGAAGACCAATGAGGAGTTCCGGGCGTCGGTCTATGCCCGGGCGGAACGTGAAAAGCAGCGCATCGCCCTGCGTCGCCAGAAGGCGCGCAACGCCTCGCTTTCCGTGGCCATGCTGTTGGTGGTGGCGGCCATCGCGGTGCCCCTGGGCCGCTATTGGCGCGGTCCTGCCGACGTCATCACAGAGTCGCCAATCTCGAAAGTGGAGCACCACACCGTCAACCCGGCGGCCCTTGGCACGCGCATGGTGCTGCTGGTGGGCACGCAGGCCGTCGTGCTGGAAAACGAAGCCCAGAAGAAAGACTTCGTGAGCAAATACAGAGCCGCGATAAACTTGGAAGACGGCGAGGACGCGCCCTTCCCCGCGGCGGATACGGCCAAGGCCATCCACTCCGCCGACGAACTGGCCGAGTTCCTGGCCGAGATGCCCGAGGCGGCCGAGGACATGCGGCTCGACTATGACGAGGCCTTCTTCGCGGACAATGACCTGTACGTCATGCCCATGGAGTTGGCCGTGCAGCCGGGGAGCGCCGGCACGCAGGAGGCTGCCACAACCGGGGCCGCCGCCGTGCTGATGTCCACCATCCCAGACGCGATCATCCCGGAGGCCACCATCCCAGACGCCGTCAGCCCCTCGAACGCTGACGCCCCCATAGAACCCGAATCCACATTTGACGGCCAGACCACCGTAGCCCTGACAAGCTTCCCGGACAGCAGGCTGCTGCGGGGTTCGGATGTGAGGGTGCTACTGCTGGTGCCGGTGAACAAGGGATAGGCTGCACAATCGCAAATCACAGGGGCGCGCGTAAAAGTGCGCCTCTGTTTTTGTGCGCATATTATGTTGACATTGTGCGCATGCTATGCTATACTGGTAATACAGACAAAAGGAGGGGAAGTCATGGCAAGCGCAAATATTAACATCCGTATAGATGCGGAAGTAAAAAAGGCCGCGCAGGAGCTGTTCGCCCGGCTAGGCATGGACATGACCACGGCGGTGAATATTTTCCTAAGGCAGGCCATCAGTAAAAATACCCTGCCACTGGAGATTACGCCGGTATCAAGCGGCAATGTGCCCATACTGGGCAGCATGAAAGGAAAGATTTGGATGGCCGACGATTTCGATGCACCATCGGAAGACTTCAGGGAGTAGATGTTACCGCACGAAGGGGCGTCGCTCCGCGATACTCCCTCACAACCGCCCACGCCTTTTTAATCAAAACATCCCCCTTCGCATATAATGCTGCGTAAGCACATATGCGGAGGTTTTTTTATGTCCAGACATTTCTTTCCCGGCGGCAACACCCCGGGCGGGTTTTTTTCTTATTTTAATCATATCGCGTTCCATGGCGAGCGCACAATCTATCTCAAAGGCGCCTCCGGCTGCGGGAAATCCACTTTTATGCGCGCAACAGCAAAGGCCTTCGAGGCCCGGGGCTTCGCGGCGGAGTATTTTCGTTGTTCCAACGACCCCGGCAGCCTGGACGGCATCCGCGTGCCCGGGGCAGGCTTCTGCGTTGTGGACGCCACCGCGCCCCACGTACAGGACCCGGCCGTCCCCGTGGCCCACGACACGCTCTTCAACATGGCGCGGTTTATCGACCCCCGTAACCTGGAGCCGCACAGGGAAGAACTTTTTCAATTAGGGCAGGTGAAAAAGCGCTGCTACGCCAAGGCCTACGGCTATCTGGCGGCGGCCTGGGCTGTGTACGAAAACAATATTCGGATCTACGAACAGTTTCTAAATCGCGGCAAACTGAACGCGGCCATTCTGGAAACCCTCCCCCTGCTCGAAAAAGCAAAACCCTCCGGCAGGGCCGGGCGCGATCGAAAACTCTTCGCCGGCGCGCTGACCCCCGAGGGCTTTACGCATACACTGGATACCCTAACAGACCTGCGCGCGATCGTTGTCCTGCGCGGAGAGCCAAACATGGGCGCGGACGTCTTTCTTTCGCATATACGCGACGCCGCCCTCCTGCGGGGCCTCGATTGCGAAAGCCTCTGCTGCCCGCTGGAGCCCGGCATGACCGACCACCTGGTCATCCCCGCGCTGGATCTGGGCTTCTTCACGCACAGCAAACTGTGTCCAGCCGAGTTCCCCACCCATGCCCGCGAGATCGATCTTTCGTCTTTTCTCGACGAGGGCCTGGAGGCGCACCAGGAGGAGCTGGACTACAACAACGCCATGTTCGGCGAGTTGGCTGGCCGGGCGGTGCGCACACTCGCCGCGCAAAGGGACGCGCACAACAGGGTGGAGGAGATATACATCGCCGGGATGGATTTTGACGCGCTGAATAAAGCCTGCGAAAAAATCTTGGCCGATCTATTGCATTCCTCCGAAAGTGTGTTATAATGCATAAAACAATTGTTCGGAGGTTGCTATGAAATATCGAAAACTGGGCCGTTCCGGCCTGGAGGCCAGCGAAATCGGACTGGGGTTGGAGCATCTGCTGGACAAAGAGGAGAAGGTCGTCGTCAAGACGATCCGCATGGCCATCCAGGGCGGCGTAAATTACTTCGACTGCCTCTCCCTGCAGGAGTACTCGCCGGAGAGCGATACCTGCGAGGGCTACGCCAAGCTCGCGCGGGCCATTGAGGGCCTGCGGGACAAGGTGGTCCTCACGTTTCTGGCGTACGTTTCCAAGCCCCTGCCCCACGTGCAAGCGGAGTTTGACTGCTACCTGCGCACCCTGGGCACCGACCATACGGATATCTTCATCGTCGCCTGTTGCGATAAGCCTTTGGATTTTGATGCCGCCACGGGTGAGGGCAGCCTGCTTGCGTTCGCGAAGCAAATGCAAAGCGAGGGTAAGGTGCGGCACATCGGCTTCAGCACGCACAACACCGAGCTCGCCCACAGGGCCGTCGCCAGCGGGCAGTTCGATGTGCTGATGTTCCCCGTCAACCCGGCGTTCGACGTCCTGGACGACGAAGAGAGCTACAATTCAGATATCCTGGGGAACATATGGGTCCGAGCCTACGAATACACTCCCGGCAAGAGCGCCGCGATGCCCCGCAAAAGCGTCTACGCCGCCTGCGAACGGGTTGGCGTGGGCCTTGTGGCTATGAAGCCCTTCGGGGGCGGGTTTATCCTGGGGATGGAAACCATGCTGATGCGCAGGCGCGCGGGCTTCACGCCGCTGAACCTGCTGTCCTACGCTCTGGCGCAAACCGGCGTATCCACGGTGATCCCCGGCTGTTCAAGTGTGCGCGAGCTCAAGGAGATCCTCAAATATCATACGGCTCCAGCCAAGGCCCTGGATTTCAGCGAAGCGATAGCGAATTCCCGCTGGTCAATCAGGGGCCATTGCCTGTATTGCAGCCACTGCCTGCCGTGTCCGGCCGGGATCGACATCGCCAAGGTGAACAGGGCCCTGGACGGCCGGGATGCCACCCAATACGCGGCATTGGGCGCGAAGGCCTCGGCCTGCGTGCGATGCGGCAAGTGTATGGAAAGATGTCCGTTTGGGGTGGATGCGATTACGAGAATGGAGCGGGCTGTGGAGGTATTCGGACAATAATACGTAGAGACGCACGGCAGTGCGTCTCTACACAGCGCATCACACCAACAACGGCTGCATCTGCTCCCCCCGCAGCGCCGCCTCCATCGCGGCGGGCAGCAGCTCCGCCTTGGCAACAAGGGAGTTCGGCTTCACCCCGGGAGCATCCTGCCCGAAGGGCACGAAGTAGACGTGCTTGGCGTTCAGCAGCGTGCCTATGTTCTTCAGGTTCAGGCCCAGGGCGTCGTTGCTGGAAAGGAAGACCAGCAACGGCTTGCCGCCGCGCAGGTGCCCCTTGGCGGCCATAAGCACCGGACCGTCCGTGATGCCCGCGGCCAGTTTGGCCAATGTATTGCCCGTGCAGGGGGCGATCACGAAGAGGTCCAGCAGGCCCTTCGGTCCCAGCGGCTCCGCCTGGGGGATGGTGAGCACGGGCTCGCGTTCCGAAAGCCGTCCGGCGTACGCAAGCGTCTCCTCCGGCGAACAGAACCGGTTAGGCAGCCCCTGCACGTGAGAGGACAGCACAAAAGTGAACTCCAACCCCGGATGTTCTTTTTTTATTTTTTCCAGGCTCTCAAAAACACATTGAAAGGTGCAGAAGGAGCCCGTCAGTCCGATGCCCGCGCGGATCCGTTCCAGCCCCATTTGACTCCCTCCTGTTCCTCCAAAATGATGCGCGCGGTCTGAGCCACGCTCTCGCCCGCGGCGCGGGGGGAGTATTTCCCCGGCAGGCCCGGGCACAGAGCCGCGTTCAGGCCCAGCTCCTCCGCAAGGGCGAAGTCCACGCCGCCCGGCGCCGCCGCGATGTCGATGATCGTGGCCTCAGGCGCCACGCCGCCCAGCAATTCCTCCCCCAAAATCATGGCGGGTATGGTATTGAAAATATACGAAAACCTAAACATATGCCGGGGCAGCATGGTGAAATCCAGTACCTCGCAGCCGTCGGCAATGGCGGCGCAGGCGGCCTCCCAGCGGCGCACCGCCACAACAACGCGTGCCCCGAAGCCCATGAGCTTCCTCGCCAAAGGCTTGGCGCAGCGCCCGTAGCCCAGAATCAGGCAGTCGCTGAGGTGTATCGTGCCGCCGCTGCGTAGGACAGCTTCGGCGATGGTTCCCTCCGCCGTGGCGATGGCCCCCAGCACGCTGTAGTCCTCCCGCTCCAGCAGGTCATGGGCGGGCACGCAGCACTCGGCGCAGCGCTCCTTCAGCGCCTGGGGAATCCCTCCCGCGATGAGCGTCTGCCCCTTCGCGATATGTTCGCCTAGCTCATCCGCCAGTTGCCCGTCCGGCGCCCTGAACGGCGCGGGCCCCAGCACCACCGAGACCCCGTCCAACGACTGCGCCACAGATTCGGCCTGCTCACCGCTCTCCACTCCGGGCAACACGGGCACCCGGTACTGTTTCATCGACCAGCCTGCTCGCAAAAATGCCTGCACGGCATAGGCCTGCCGCGCGTCGCCGCCCACCGCTGCGGCTAAGTATTGCGCCTCATCCATAAAATGATGCACCCCCTGTCAGGACAGTATATTCCTGGCAGGGGGAAGGGGTGAGGGATTTTGTTCAGCCAGCGCCAGCAAATTCGGCAAATCCTTCGTGAAGAGAATGCCGAGGTCCCGGAAGAAATGATAGATATACCCCCAGGCCTTTTGCAGCCACGGCAAAGGCCGCGGTTCATGGAGAGTTACGCCTTCCTCGGTGACGCCGGTCAGCTCATATCGGAAGGTGGCGGCCCAGCTGAAGGAGTGGTCCGAGAGATCGCGGCCTTCGGCGGTGCGCCAGGGCTTGCGGTCGGCTTCCACAAGGGTGAGCTCCAGGGAATCGCCGCTGCGGTACATGATGCGGTCCACCAGCTCCTGGGGCCAGTCGCTTTCCCCGTTATATTCCTCCCGGCCCTCATTGAAGATCTCCGCCCAGGTGTCCTTGATGCCATTGGGCTCCATGAATATCTCATACATGCCGTCGAAGGGGGTGCGCAGGCGGGTGTTGAAATCCCCCAGCACCACCACGGCGCGGCCCTTTGAGTTCTCCATGATGTAAGCGCTCAGCTGCTCGAACTGTGTCCTGCGGGCCACGGCGCTGGGCCGCACCTCCAGGTTCCTCTCCTCGGAGCCGCTGGCGTTGGCGTGGAGGTTATAGATGTCGAGGTACACGCCGGGGGCGAGCTCCATCACCGCGTGCTGGAAGCCCTTCGGGGTGTATTCGTCCGTCCCGCCGTAGGTGAATCCGCCGTAGCGCTGCTCCCAGGCACGGCGCTCCACGTTGTAAATCGGGTATTTGGAGAAGAAATCCAGGCCGTCGCCGGCGGGGATGTTGCCCTGGTGGTAGCTGAAGTAGGGCATGTCAATGGCGCGCCTGAGCAGCCAATAGTTGCAGAAGTCCTCCTGCGCGGCCAGCAGGTCGTAGCCGGCGGCGCCGATCTGGCGGCCAATCTCCGCGCCGTCCCGCAGGGGACTGCGTCTCTCGGCGTCGAAAATTGCCGGAATTGGCAGCCCGGCCACGTTGTAGCTGATCATCTTCAGTTCGCCCTGAACCGGGAAAGATTCACTTGCGCTGATTGGCAAGGCGAAGCAGGCCAGGCACAGCAGCAGGGCAAGGCAAAGAACGGGAATACGTTTTGTGATTCTCATAATAATTTCCTTTCATGGGGTTGATTGTAATGCCATGATAGTATATGTGATAGGCATTGTCAAGTTTTATTTCGGGAGAGTTGCGCAAGGTGCATAATACCCTTGCTTTTTTGTGCAAATGGGTGTATACTACAACTATAGGGGGATGCGCCGTGAGAAGACTGCGGATTTATCTGGATACCTCTGTGGTTAGCTGCCTGGACGCGCCGCAAACACCAGGCAGAATGATTCACACCCAGCTTTTCTGGGATACAATCAAGCGCGGCAAGTATGAGATCGTCATTTCAAACTTGCTGCTCGACGAGATGAACGCCTGCCCTGAACCAAAGCGTTCCTTCATGCGCATGAAAATCGCGGAAGTCCCCTTTCTTGCGCGGGTGGAAGAGAGTGTGCCGTCCCGGGCGTTGGCCGTGAAATACATTGATGCGGGCGGCCTGCCCCCGGCAAGCATGACCGATGCGCGTCACCTCGCTGTCGCGACTCTGGCGCGTTGTGACAGTGTAGCATCCTGGAATCTAAAGCACATGGCGAACATCCGTGCCGTGCAGGCTGTGCAAAAGGTCAACGAGCGGGAGGGCTATGCGAAGCTGGATATCCTGCCGCCGTTTTACTTCATAGAAGATGAGGAGGGAATTGAATGAACAAGACGATTTTTGATGTCGACGACATTTATGTCCTGCGGGCACAGCGCGAAGCGGAATACGCCCTTCTCGGCGAAGAGGCGGGCAAGCGCCTAAGCACCCAGCGCGCCGATACCGAATGGGACGAAATCACCAAGCTGCGCGGCTTAATCAACGATTATTACAAATGCCCCAACACCTCCGAGCCGCAGCCTGACCGCCTGCCCGCGCCGGAACGCCATGCCGCCTGAGAGCCCGCGAACACGCCCTCAGTCTTCCGGGACTGGGGTTTTTTGTCTTTTCTCAAAAAACATCTTGCATTCCTCCGAAAACATGCTATAATATAAACAAACAAATATTCGGAGAGCTTGGAGGGAGATTATGGTTGACTCAAGATGCGGGCTTCATTGTACAGGTTGCGGCTGGAAGGAATCCCACGGCTGCGGCGGCTGCATCGAAACGGGCGGGCATCCGTTCCATGGCGAGTGCCCGATCGCGGTCTGCTGCCAAGAGAAGGAGTACATGCATTGCGGTGAATGCGGCAGTATTCCCTGCGATAAGCTGTATGAATATTCTTACCTTGACCCGGAACACGGGGACAGGCCGCAGGGCGCGCGCGTGGAGGCCTGCCGCCGCTGGGCGGCCGAATCGGGTAAACAGGCATGGCAAAATGTATTGTTGACGGACAGCGGGTGGAGCGGCAACTTCGACGGCGGCAACCCGGACAGTATCCTGCGCCGGTTTTGGGACATGCTTGATAAACCTGCCGCCCAAGCGAAGGTCTTATTCATCCCGACGGCGGCAAACAGCGATGAATCCCGCCCGGCAGCGGGGAAATGCTTTGCCGAACTGCTCAGTGCGGGGATTGCGCCGAACAACATACGCATTTATGATATCGACGGCACACTTTCTTTGGAGCAGGCAATGCGATATGACGCGGTGTATTTTACAGGCGGCGATACATCTTTTCTGTTACGGCGCATGAAAAAAACCGGGTTTGATGAAATTGTAAAGAGGATGGTCTATGCGAGCAAGGTCTATGTGGGCGCAAGCGCCGGCAGTTTGATTGCCGCGCCGAATATCGGCAATCCATACGAAAAAGAAACGGCGGGGCTATGCCTGGTAAACGCCTATCTTTCATTCCATTGCCCCAGGGGGACACAGGCGAGGACGGATTTGCCCTTGCCTCATATCCCGTTGGCCGGCGGGCAGGCCTTGTCCGTAAGCTGGGCCGGTTACGAATTGATTGAAGCGGGAGTGTAACGCCATGCTCGTCTACCAATACGACGGCACGCTGGAGGGCTTCTTCTGCTGCGTGTACGAAAGCGTCTACCAAAAAGAGCGCCCCGAGGCCGTGGAGCCCGAGGGCGCGGCGCAGTGCCGCCTGTTCCCGCCGAAGTATATCGAAACCGACCCGGAACACGCCGAGCGGGTGCGCAACGCCATCCCGGCGAAGATCTCCCCCGAGGCCCTGGATCTCACCGAAACTGTGTTTTGTTCTTATCTCGAAGATAAAGAGACTCGCCTACTCTATTTTCTCTTGAGGGGCTTCAAGCAGGGCGGGGGCTTCCTCCGGGCAGGATACAGCGACCCGGAAATGTCTGTATTGCTCGGCGCGCGCAGGCATCTGATGGGCGAGTCCCACCTGCTCAAGGGTTTTATTCGCTTCGCCGATGTTGGAGGCAGCCTGGTTGCCACCATCACGCCGAAGAACTACGTGCTGCCCTACATCGCCGGGCACTTCGCCACGCGCTACAGGAACGAGAACTTCCTGATCTTCGACAAGACCCACAAGGTTGCCCTGCTGCACCAGAACCGGCGCGTGCGCATCACCGCCGCGGACAACATCGAGTTCCCCGCGTTCTCCGAGCAGGAGGAGCAGTACCGCGCGCTGTGGAAGAAATTCTATCGCGCGGTGGCCATCCAACCCCGCAAGAACCACCGCTGCCGCATGACCCACTGTCCCAAGCGCTACTGGGAGAACATGCTGGAGTTGCAGGATGAGCTGGTGAAATAAAATTACGTATTTTCGTAATCGCGTATTGACAAGCGCTTTATTCTATGCTATTATGATATTGCGCACAAGCGTAACATCATAATTCAAGGAGGCTGCCATGGAACGCGACTACGGAAAAGAGCTCGACGAGCTGCGCGAGCAGCTGGACGCGCTGGCGAAGCAAAAGCAGAAGCAAATCAGATACGTGAAGAGCATGAAAAACATGGACAAGGACAAACGCCTGACCGGGATGCTGGAGGAGCTGTGCAACACGGCGGAGGGCACCGGCGCCATCACCTACTTCGGCGTGTTCTCCTCGGGCGACAGGCAATCCAACTGGATAAGCAACCAGGTGGGGACCGACAGCCTGCTCCGGCTCATCGAGAGCAAAGCGGCGGCCAAGGTGCTCGCCTGCATCGGAAACAACGACAGGCTAAATTTGCTGCTCGCGCTGCTGCGCTCCCCCGGAACCGCCGCCCAGCTTGTGGAGCAATGCGGCTACAACACCACCGGGCAGGTATACCACCACCTGAAGCCGCTCTTGGCCGCCGATTTGGTCAAAGAGGACGACAAAACCCGGGGATGTTATGTGATCCAGCCCCACCGGGTGCAGGGGATCATCATGTTGCTCGCGGGTATCAGCGATATGCTGGATCCGAAATATACGCAGGGCAACTGGGAGGACATGCCGGAATTCCAGGAGGAACTGGCGTGAATTATTTTATAGAAAAACTATAGGGAGGCATGGCAATGTTCAGTCTGGAAACCATCGGCCTGACAAAGACATTATCATGTCCGAGGTGGAGAAGCTCTGCGACAGGATCGCCATCATCCGCGAGGGCGTGATCGTCGAAACGGGGACCCTCGCTGAAATGCGGCACCTCACGCGTATGTCCATGACAATCGAGACGCAGCGGCCCATAGAGAATCTCGCCCGGGTCAAGGGCGTCCATGGCCTTGCT
>Ga0123353_10008555_pt1 | contig 13995 bp, 6 predicted proteins | sample TergutLab28metaG_3_FD_92763 | JGI IMG/M metagenome (GOLD analysis project Ga0123353, IMG submission 92763) | Labiotermes labralis P3 segment gut microbial communities from Petit-Saut dam, French Guiana - Lab288 P3 | ecosystem: Host-associated > Arthropoda: Insects > Digestive system > Gut ... | reverse complement strand
TTTTCCCAGGGGTAAAGCGGCCGGGGCGTTGCGTTGGCCACCCAACCGCATCTAGTGCCGAGGTCAAAGAAAGAGTAGAACTTTAACTCTACGCCACCTCTGGGACTTCGTGACCTGTTATAGGGTGAATTTTTACAGGATACAGGCTTTTGTATTTGGCTAAATAACACTGAAAATGGAATCCTGGGTATTGATTGCTTATTTCTTCGATGCTCAGTTTTGACTTCTAAACAATTTAAATAGCCTCGAGTGTCAGTGATTAGTGGCATGTGAATTTAACGTCTGTGCGCTCTAAGAATATGGTTCGTCTTAGTGTTAATTATTCGGTTTGATTAATAAATTTATTTCCGCCGAACAACTCCCCTTTCTGTTACAGTGTATCACTTCGCTCTCACTCGGGTCGTCTGCGTATCATTTTCTTGTAGGTGATGTAAAAAGCGTGGATATTAGCATGGCCTTCATCATTTTTTCTGTCTATCACCCCTCTTAATTGTAGGCTGTACAATTTTACAGTCTTGTTATACATTTATATTTTATCCTAATTAACGATACTTCCGAATAATTGTATTTCGTCTCGATCCTGCTGACACCGATTTTGATTCTACAGCGCTGTCTTAGGCAAAGAATTAAAGTCAATGGTTTGTATAAATACATTATTTAGACCAATTTTTTCTGTTTGTTCCAACTAAATGCACATAATATTTTAGATTCGTATATTTATCACCTATGAACTCCTACACGTTTCGATGTTTCTTGCGTCATCTTCAGGGAGACCATTGTGTTATGTGCTCAAAAATTCCAGAACAATGATATCCCTGAAGATGGTGCAACAAGCACAGCAACATGTCTTCGGCAACAGGTGATAAATATGTGTATTTAGCATATATTGTGCGTTTAGTTGGAATAAACAGAAGAAAGTGACTGCAAAAATGCACGGAGTTGAAAGCTTCAGTACATTATTTAGACTTTAGTTTCCGTTAGAATTGTTTTGTGAAAGATCTTTTTTTTTAACAGTAGTGACTTGATAGCCAGAGAACCTGAATATGACTCCGGTCTGGTGTTAGGGTGAATGATAAAAAAATGTGTAAGGATATTCAGGATGAGTGGAGGAAGGAGGGGAGCTGTCTGAGTCAACCGGAAGCATAGCCGACGTTTTTTAAGAGGAGGACCGGAAATGTCTACCGGTTGTTAGGTTAGTCACTGCGATGGGCTGACCAAAGAGGCTGGCGGTCTAAATTAGCTCGTCCGCACGGCGCATCACTGGCTTCACCTTATTGGGTGTTCTTCACTTCTGATGGGATTGTGAGTTACTAATTAACACTTGTTTTATGGGGCGAGGAAGAAATTAATCTGACCTCGATCAGTTACGGAAAGGGACAGAATCAAATCTCGAACTTTAAGTTTCCATATTAAGGTCTTCGTGATTTTCCTCGTTCCCAATACTCGAATGGCGGGTGGACGAAACTTAAATAAGCTCAACTAACTGAACAACAGAAATTTGTATACATGAACTGTAAACTAAAACAAACTGATTAATACACTAATATAAATTATCAGTTCTAAGCAAGCTGACCAATATGCTAAACCTAATTATAACGTAAAACAAGGTAATCAATAAACAAAGTTATAAATTAAAACAATGAGACCAACAAAGTAAACGAAATTGTAAGATAAGCTGAAAGACAAATTAAAATAAACCACAAACTAAAATAAATCTTTCAGTAAAATAAATTAAATTAAAAACAAAGAAAATAAACTAAACTATAAACTACAACGAGCTGATCAACAGATTAAACTGAATTGCGGGTTGAATTAAATTATAGACTAGACTGCACAGTGTGCGATGCAATTAAATCACAAACTAAAACATACTATAGGCTAAACTAAGTCATAAATTAAACTACAAATCAAATCAAACAGTAAAACCTAAAACATTTAATGTTATGGTGTAGTAAAGCTCTACTTCTAGTACGTATTCGGAGAGCTCCGGTTATGAATCTCGATTCACACATCGGCTATTCTGCCTTCCATTTGCCCTCGTGGCCGTGATATTGCATATCTATTGACTTGTAGACTGTTCAGGACACAACATACTTTTCGATCAAAGGGAAGAACTTTGTAAGTTGAAGTTTCCGTGGTAATAGCTTCAAATGCAGGCTATTGGACCTTTTAGTCTCGGTCATTGAACAATCCTTCGCTCGACGCTGCATAAGCTTGGCGGCTAATGTAACGTCGTAAAATAAACGAGGAGAACTAACTTTAAGCAAGTCACATTATAGGTCATTTGTTAGGTTTTGGCTACTGAAAAAATTAGTGGGCCTGACAGAGGACCCTGCTGTGCACGTTTCGTTTGCTGACATACAGGGAAATCGTTCCGAGCCTTCCGCTTGGAAATTTCACTTGCCAAACCTTAACAGATTACCTACACCTTCCTACCAGATAATTAAACATCAATATCAAACATTCTGATTGATTCGTATGATATACAACAATGCTGTTTAAGCTAACGTAGTTATGTTGTATCGAATGAAATGCATGTGAATAGAATCTTGAATGGAGAGTTTGTAATTATTTTTTCAAGAGTTCAGCTTTGTCCGTTTCAAAGAATCGAAGAAATAGCTTAGTCAAAATAACCCAACTGAGATCGAACCGCAAACACCCACAATACAGTGAAGGACGTTATAGCAGAACCGGCCGACTCGATGATGCTTTCTAGTTATATAACGGTGCGGTCTTAACTGAAAATTACAGAGCGTCGAATAGGTATGTATGAAAAGAGAATGGGAAGGATCTGAAAGGTTGTCATCGTCAATTCGACGTACTGTACCATGCCAGCGTTTCATTGGAGGTTCTGACAGAAACTATGAGAGACCTCAGCTGAGATAGCTGACCTCCTGACCAAGAGTCTAAACCCATGACTTTAAGAATACAGAACGTTATTGTTAACCACTCAATTTTCAGGTTAAATTTGATGAATATGCTAAGCTAATCTGACAGATCGTTGCTGAATATACTGTGATAAGAAAGTGTATTACAGAAACTAGACGGACTTCAATGTGAAGATATGTTTTCTGTAAACAAGAGGAGGATACTCAGGTGTGGCAGCATGTTCCGTTCTGCCTTGTCACTGTAGAAGCGCTCTACATCGGGGGCACAAAATGTGTGCAAGTTCGTACGTACGAAAACTTCTCTTTGCTAGTGTATACTTTGTGACAAGTAACGTCGCAATCAGTTGAACTATTGTAGTTGCATATAGGTCTACATTCAGAAATTATGTTCTCACTGGTTTGTACCTACTTGTGTTTAAGCTCTGAGTAGTTACTCAGAACACATCGCACCAACTAGGTGAATAAGCCTCAGACTGGTACTTGAGAGTTCAACATCGTTAACAATAAGAGACAACTGTCACAACGACAAAAGCGATGACGACAATTGTGATTACAAGGAGGCTAATAATGACTGTGATGATGACGACAGCAGCAGCAGCAGCAACAACAACAACAACAACAACTTCTACAATTATAAAACTTCTTTCGTATTCGCTTCTTATCTTTTGGGTTGGACTTCTCGGTCTCTTCAGTACATATAAGACCTTTGTATATTATTCAATTGTTTCTTAATTTGTACGTTATTCTATAACGCTGTCAGTAAATCTGATTTAACAGCGCCAGATTATTCGATAAATGAATTGACTAGGATCTGGAGGGAATTGATCGTGGCCTAATTTAAAGTTCTCTGTCGGTATTTGCATGGAGGGCCTGAAAACAACCACGAAGTACACCAAGATAGTCCGTGTCTTGACTGAGGTTCGAAACTTTCGCTCGAATACTTGGCAGTAGAATTACCACTTAAGTCAGTTTTGTCGGTATTTTTTTTTTGGTGCGAAATCTTGGAAGTAGAATAGGGTCACTGTGGTCATGAGTTGGTTGCGATATAGACTGTGAGTGTCCTGAGCATTGAACCGTCCTTTCAAAGGGAGCAGACCGGCTTCAGCGATTAAATATACTGCATAAATTTGGTAGTATAGAGTTCGAATTGTGACATCGAGTATCAGCATTGATAAATATATAGACTTTCCGTCCGACACAACTGTTCTTACATTATGATACAGCTGCATATTTCGGCCCGCTTATAGGTGCATGTCCGAAACATGTATATTTATTAAAATAAATGAATAGTTGTGTTAGACGGGAAGTTCACATATTTGTCAATACTGGCAATATAACACAAAGGAATGGCAAGCTATAATTTAACATCAAATATGCTGATTGAAAGTTCTTCGGGATCTTTCTTTAGGTCCTATTGAATGCCACATTAATACTTGATGTACAGGTCATAGCTTATTTACTCCCACCCTTTTCATTGTGTTGCACGTAAAAATCTTCTTACATTTTTATGGCGTAAATTGTCTGAAGTGGTAAAACATTATTTTTATTACTGGGGGGGGCCCGGTTCGATTATCAGCCTGCTCATCCAACATCTTGACTGGAGCGGACAAGAAACATCACAACTGCTTCCCTTTTTCCTTTGTACAACACTCCTAATAGCATGGAGTTTTTACAACACACACAATCTCTAAACCTATCGATTTCCTGAACACGACATAACGTTAAACATAACTTCTTTCCTAGAAGTTCAAATTTGTCTCTCGACTTTCCGAATATAGACGGTTACAAAATTACTGTGCAGAAAGATTTACGCTGAAGACGTACTACTAACTAGAGAATATCCCATTCAAAATAAACGGAGAATTGGAAATATTAATATGGGTATTTTATTTTTATATCTGCTTTCAGAGAAAGCCGGTCGTTACACTAGAAATACAAATACAAGAAATTATCCTATGTTTACAGGGGTTTGTTATGATAAAGAGCGCGGTAACTCGTGTTCATTTAGAAAATAATTCCGCTGTTATTACAGCAGAATTTATAGTCACTGCCTCGTTAAGGAAATGTCTTAAGAGAACTCTGTATCTAAGTTATGGAACACATGGAATTTACAAAGAAATATATTCCCAAGATATTGGCCATACGATTGGAGATTTATTACTAGTCATGAAGGAAAGACTGAAGTTACCTAGTGAAATATATTCGACAGCGAAATTTGAGGCTGTCACGTCGGTGTTTGTAAAAATTTAGTTATTCTTGGATGTTACGCAGTTCAGGAAGGTCTTCTAGGAATGCTTGACAGTTAACCAGTCAACACGACAAAACATCCTAGACGGCTTGGCTGTGCTGACCAACTGGCTGTCTGAATTAAAAGAGGATTGAGCAGTAATTCTGGAGTGATGCATCCTTTTGTGTCCTGCGTAAAGAAATTTTCACACAATATAATTGGTGGGTCACTTGTATGGGTTAGGTGTAGAAAGGTTTCTACTTTGTCAGTGTATGTCTTGTGATGAACATATACTGGCACATGAGACCTTTACTTACTACCTGCAAAATTCGGTGAAGGAACTCGGGGGAAAACCTTGAAATATCTCAGTCAGGTACTGTAGTTAGGCGTCCATTATTTTAGTGGCTTCTCAAGTTGTTCCAGGAAGGTGCCTTGGGTCACGTAATTGTCCCGTAGTGGTTGTGACTTACCTTATACTCTGGCGTGAAGAACAATGAATCTTTATAGATTCTGCAAGTAAAGTAAAGCCGGAGATTTCCTTACAGTATATATTCATTTTTATTTTTGTGCCAAAGAGAGATTAATGTATTGTTGAATGAGGCATTACGCAGTTCACCCAATAGCCTATTGTTAGACGTGTAATGAAAAGGTAGCTAGGGTGAGGAAAATAGGAAATACGGAAGCGTGCAGAAATTGGAATGTACGGTTAGTCAATATAGTGGGAATGAGACGTTTGAATAACATCGAATTGGATCTTAGAGAATTAAGTTGCTGGGATGTGAACCACACCAATGGCGGGCTGAGATTTTAGCGGCGTTGAATCTTCTAGTTTCGTTCCTTTTAAGTTCTGCGATGGCGCAGTAGTACTATAGCAGCCGCTAGATAGCAGGTTTAATTATGCCGCTGAGCTAACTTGATCGTAAAAGGCATTCCAGATGCGTGAATGACAAATCTATTTCCGTTACATTTTTTTCTGTTATTTCTTGTCTTGTTCTTCTGAGGATCATGTTGGTAGATCGGTAAATTTCCTTGACTAGTATGCCGGAAATAACCAACCCGGACTTACCTTATTCAGGTCATCAGTTATACTGAATCAGATTTCTCGTGGTTTTTCTCAGGCCATTGCGGGGGTGTGGTTCTAAATATGCCAAGAATACATTCTCCTAATCACACGTCACGGTCCAGTAGGTAGCACTGTTGCTTCTTACTAGGGAGGTTCAGGTTTCAGATTTCTGCCCGAAGACCGGCTACTCTGATGTTCTTTGTAATTTTCCTCATTTCGTTCCGACGTATTTCTGGGATATTAACTCAAATTAGGGTATGATTGTCTCAAATCATTAATCACGGACTATCCCACTATAAACATCTGGAAAGTTCTGAAATGTGGAGCTGTAAAAGAAAGGAGAAGTTCAGTTGGACTGATCCTGTGAAAAATGAAGTATTACATAAGGACAAGGAGGAAATGAATACCCTACGTACTATAGAAATAAGGAAGGCTAACTAGATTGGTCACATGATGCGTAGGAATTGCCTTCTAAATACTTCACTGAAGGAGGGATGGAAAGATGGATAGACAAGTCGGGACGGTGAGGAAGAAGATGTAAGCAACTAGTGGATGACCTTCAAGAAACAAGACGGTACTGGAAATTGAAAGCTCTCACTCCGCGGAGAACTGGCTTTGGAAGACGCTATGAACCTGTCTTATGACAGACTAAAGAATGAATGATAACCCGTCATCCAACACTACGTAAAGTGAGCTACTGACGTAGAAAACACTCGTGTACTTTATATAACAGCTTTGCATCTGAGTGAGGGAAGTGATGCGTCATGCTTTGTTGCCATGGTTACCGGCTTTCTGTAGTTACAGTAGAGCTTAGGTTATTCTTATTTTTGATGATATTCCCGACAACAATCGGTCTTTGTGAAGCATTCAAAGAGGTATCTGTTCTGCGGTCGGCGTCACAGTGTCTTACTTTACCAACAAAATGCATCAAGCTGTCTTTGAAGACATTTTCAGTTCCATGACTTTAATATTCAGTGAAACTCGAACTTTATAGTAACCATCTTCATCATAAGGTTCGTCATCACCGTTGTGTTTATAATAAACTAGATTGGCGTGTATATACTTGTCTAACACAACTATATAGTTGTGTTAGACAAGTCTATACACTCCAATCTAGTTAACCATCTTCATGTTTGTACCGTGCATCAATGACGATTAAAACACTTTACTATCCAACAGATGCACAAATATATAATTCGTAGATAGTTAGAAATATTATAAAATATTTAAAATTGCTCCAACATGTTTCGGATCACAAGGGATCCAGTGCTTGGCTAAAACTCCCTGATGATGGATCCCTTGTGATCCGAAACATGTTGGAGCAATTTTAAATATCTTTTAAATATTTTATAATAATTCTAATTTTATCTACGAATTATACATTTATGCATCTGTTGGATAGTAAAGTGTTTTAATGTTTCATAGTAACCCTTTAGGATCTCTGAAGGGATCATAGCTAGGGACACCGTGGATTAGCGCGTGAACATTGTTACCCCGTCATATGACGGGGCGCTTTCTAGCAAATACATACATACATACATAGAGCTGTAAAATATAAAGCTTTCTCGTAAGAAGTTATGAAGACGCAGAGGGGTGATGGAATGTTGGACTTCCACCCTTATTTTGACATTCGGCACAACTAGGGCGGCAGAATTGTCAGCTATACTCACTGCCGCCTTGTATCCCCAAGGAAATTCTTTGGTTCTCATTTCTTATAGGGGCTAAGTTGACCCCAGGGTTACTGAGAGCGGCCAGAAGTAATAGGCGACCTGAAAACTTCCAAGGAACCAACCGGGAGTCGAACCTGCAGGCTCCCGCTTGTGGCGCATTGCCTTAACAAACTGCACCCCCGTGCGCCCCCATATAAATAATAAATAAATAAATAAATCTCCCAGATGTATACCTGCTTAAAATTCGTGCGCATCTTCCGATATTGTTCGTAGAGTACCTGCAGCTGAAGCACAGTCGTTACATAACCTAATCGACTGATTGTCGCTAGCACACGGAACTCGCCCTAAGCTGGGCTAGGCGGAGCAGTGGCTGCATTGAAGGTCGCGGTGTGTTCCCCGCGTCGTGCGGTCCCGTCGCCTGTAATTGGTCAGTCCTCTGACTCAGATTCGGAGCAGTTATGTTTGCCAAGAGCACTGTTTCTGAAACGTCAAAGATGTGGTCATTTCTTAAGAATCTAAGATTCAGTAATTACGAAAATCGCCGTTTTTACTTGTATGGTACCAGACTTCAAGGTCGTGTTCACAAGGTTCAGGGTCAGATGAATCCAGTACACAACTTTACAACCAAGTTATCTTAAGATTCGTTGTAATGTTAGAATTAACTTCTAATCCTTGGTCTTCCTATGAGATTTCCGACCAAATTGTATATGCAGACTCCTAGGGAATGAGCCTCATCATTAAGTTGACTCAGGTCACTTTGATTTACCTCTCCTGGGTCAAAAGCTGGGACTACATTCTGAGTTAGCTGGTTTGCACTCCGGAACAGGAGTCTCAAACACTAAACATGCTAGTTCATTTATTACAGGCTTCTCGTTCGTACTGGTCTATTACAGATTGTGGCCCGGCTCAGTGCCTTAGAAGTTTCATTTTTTATTTGCAGTCTTTTTCATCACTGGTCTTAAAGCTCAGAAAGGCTTGCTATCCCTGGCCGATAGCATAAATCACACGTCAGCAAAGAGATAACAATACAATAATTTTAAATTCAGTAATTATCGTGTATTTTTATTTTGTCGTTAAAAGTAAGGATTATTCGTAACGGTGTTTTTAATTCTAATGAAAATACATTTTTGTTTATTGTTTTTTTTACGTGTGGCCTGCGTAGTATTTGAGTTGTAGAGCCCCGGCATAGATGTTGTCGGTCTCCTGTCAAAAACGTCCTGCCAAATACCTGAAGTGCCGCTGTTGGAAAATTAACTCAGACGCGGAACGGCCCGCAAGCTCTCTAATGCGCAGTATCTGCAATAGATTGTACCATTGTACTCGTAGTTTCAGAAGCTGTCAGTTACGTCTGTTAATAACAATTTTTAGCTAGGTGCAATAAATGAACATCAGAAGCAGTAAGTGAAACAAACCAGAAAGAAGGAACAACACATGAACCAACAAATGCACCTAATGAAACATAATTCATAATTCATACACTGATAGTGCCATGAATTGCGTTTTATTAGTACACTTCTTAGTTAATATATTGATTGTAAGAATGTGCACTGTATGAGTAACATAAAATTAGGAAAGAAGAATTTTGGAGACTGTGCTTACTTAAAATTAGACAAAATTAGCCTGAGCCCAAACACTCTTGTTCGTCTTACTTATAGCAAGCCTACAAGTAGACAAGCAATGAGGAATCCCCAGAGGCAGATCGTCTGAGCAAGCCATGTCGTGAGTCTGATCGATCTGGTGGTACTGTGCGCAGGGGGGAAATTACTACTGATTCACTTGCCTTACGCAAAGGATCCATTATGAGATCAGTCTAGTCACAGTCAGATGGCTAAATACATTCGTCACAAAAGGAGGGTGACCAAGGAGACTATTTTTGTTTGTCAGTCGTTCTGTGCTTTTGGGATATGGCACTGCGTCACTGGGTTTTTGGTTCCCGACATTTCGAGGCCACGTAATAGTCTTTCCTCGGACCTTGCGACCCTTGAAGAGACCACTACTTACTTACTTACTTACTTATTTACTTTCTCATCGGCTATTCGTCCCCCTGACAGCCTTGACCCCCTTAATTGCGGACGCCCATTCTTCCCTATCGACTGCCTTCCATCGCCATCTCTTAACTTTAATCTCCCCTAGAACTTTCTCTACATCTTCCAGCCATCTCATTCTCGGTCTTCCTCTTCTTCTACTTCCTTCCAGTTTACTCTCAAATATTTTCTTAACTGCCCTTCCTTGATCTATTCTTACTACATGTCCATTCCATTCCGATCTCTTCTCTCTAATATCTGCTACTATGTCTAGATCTTTATATAGTTCCCTCAGTTCCTGATTAACTCTCATTCTCCATATTCCTTGCTCTACCACCGGTCCATGTACCCTTCTTAATATTTCCTCTCCCATGTATCCAGTCTTGTCACATCCCTCTCTGTCATAGCCCGTGTTTCACCCCCAAACACTGCAAATTTTTTCACCATCATTGTGTGTGTGTGTGTGTGTGTGTGTATGTATGTATGTATGTATGTATGTATGTATATATATATGTATATATATACATATATATTAATTTTAACTGCTTTGCTAATGACTCTAGACCTAAATATTTGTCTTGTACTATAGAAAAACATCTATTTCCTGCAGCAGTCCTTGATTTTATTTAATCACTTATGAAATTCTGTGAATTTATCAAGGCAGAAGAGCTGCCTCGAAATGTCGGTCACCAAATACCCAGTAACATGGCATCACATTCCAGAACAGGTACATCAAATGAGACACATTTTAGATACCTCACGGACGTATTTTTTTGTATGTGCTGAGAAAAGATACGAAAAATGTCAGTATATGCAGTCGTTATCTGAGCGGACATTTGGGGTCGCGGAATCCCAAGCACAATCTAAGAGCGTCAGCTACTCCGTGACTATTTGTATTCGATCCGAACACATTCAGTTCCCCCATTTCTGCACTTTGTGTCAGTCAGTGAACGTTTTCTGGATCCGAAAGACAACCTGCACCACCTTGCTGGTATATTTGAGGCCTGTTCTTTGTTTAATGTTGACAAATGCACTTTTGGTTACTAGTCACCAGTCGAGCCCAGGCATCTATCGCAGCTGCGTCCTTGAATAGCAAATTTGTGGCGTGTTTCAAATAGGGCTACATGGGCCTAAGTTTTAATTCAGTGGCTCCGTGTAAATTACAAGTCCTTTTTTACTTCATGATAGACTAGGCAACATACATTGTATTTGAAATACCTTAGGATAAATGCTCATTCCCCTTGTAATATGTAAACAAGATTTTAACGTCTATGTTGTATACGCTCAGTAATTAATGACGATCTTTTTGTTGTGGTAGGTAAAGGATACATTAAATTTTACCAAGAATGTCCGCCTTTGTCACTTTGAAAGAAAATCCAGAATAATTTTTAAAATTTAAAGAATTACAGTTATTAAGTACAGTGCATTCCTTTTATTGCTGTACTGAACATCGCAAATATCACGGGATGTTCTGTTGAATGCAGGTTTCGTTGGCGCTAAACCTACCGATCTCAGCATGACAGCAACAGAAAGATTCGCTTATGAGCTACTCGTGATCCTCAAGGTCTGTTTGAATTACTACTTTCTTGCTATAATGTACCCACGGAAAGATGTCTAGTGGATGGTGGGGGTGACAATACTGAGTCTTCCCTCTGCCTGCTGTTGTATTCCCCTAGAGTCCCGTCTGACTAAAGCAGGTCGGTCAAAGAACCACGTAGCTGGAGAATGTTATCATGTGTTAATCGTTACGTAAGCTCATGTTATGGGAATGGTTACATTTAAAGGGAATACGGGGAAACGCGCTGCCTCGAGGAAGACGTGAAAGCATCGATCCATGGGGACTTCTTTCCATTGATTGAGTATGGGTGGTATACACTTCAACAATTTTTACGAGTAATATTATTCACCCTAATACAAATAATCGCTGACCGTAAAGTACAGGCGTCAGTTTCGGGTGTCACATACTACGTATGAAAGTGTAATTGTCTTTCTGGAAAACAGACTTTTTTCTTGCCCGTCTCATGAAAGGCATGGATATGTGATCCTATATGTGTATTTGGTATATTTCTGTGTGTTTGTGAATGTGTTTGTTTTTGAGAATATGGGCGTGTTTGTGAGTGTATGCGCATGCGTGATCAGGCTTTCTTTTCCCTCCTAATAAATTCTAGGCACACTGACATTAAAATGAGTTCGGTAGCCTACTTAGCCGCAGAAATTGTTGTCGGATTTATGAGTTTAACATGAACGTGTATTTTGCCTTCGTGTTCGTATTGAATTCTGCTGATATGCTGGGAATTTCTCACGAAACTCACAGATTTCTGGAGAAGACGGTTTGCGAAGCATCCTGAGCGGAAAGCTGCAACAGCTGCTTTTTCTCAGTCTAAGTTGGAATTACTCTGTTCAGAAACAATGAAGAAATTTGCAAACTCAGCGAAATATAACTTATTACATGTGGTGTAAAAAACTGTTTATAAACCTGAATGTTTATTACACTGAAACCTGTCGTTATCGGACAAGCCTCTTGTGGCGAGGACATTCCATTCTTAATTTATCTCTGTAAACGGAAATGCCTTCACTCATAAATGGTAAGGCAGGACAAGAATGTAATTAATATTCTGCTTCAGTAGTTATTGCTGCTTTTCGGGTCGCTCTTTTCCTACTCTGTTTCGTAATATATATGACGCGGATTGTTGCTGAAGCACATTTTAAGAAATTAAGCTTGACTGGGAAAGATAAGTTATTGACTGTGCTTATTTAAGCACAACACCACGAAGGTGTTCGTCCAAGCATTCTCAGGCCCACTGCTAGATAGTGGTGATTGCTTAGCTTCACACATATACATACACACACACGCGCACGCGCGCGCACTCCTCCCGCCCGCAGCTTAACTTCAACACGCATTAAGTAGCATGATGGGCGAGATCCAAATATGTTCCGAAAGATTTTCAAAACGGAAAAAAGTGTGTTGTTCCTGCCTGTCATCGAAGCCACATATCCTCGGTCGTCTAGCTTCTATTCTAGTCCCAATACCGAATGGCATATCGTATTTACATCAATTTCTAATCTGTGATTTTGATTATAAACATGTGGGATGTGCACTATGAAATATGATTTTCATCTTGAGTTACAGCCGAGTCCCGATATAGTGCTCTCCATGTTAGCGCCATCCTCATCTAGCGCCCATGGAAGTCTCTGAACAGAAATTCCCTATTACACAGTATTTCGATCTACTGCTACCCTCTACAGAAAGCCACACTATATGTTAAACGAGCAGTGGCGCTATGTCTGGGGTTGACGCGTCAGCCTGAATCATCATGTTCACGTCCATAGTGGCTCTGTTATAATTGGAAGTAATATGAAGTTTGTTGCTCTGTTTTTCTGGGCGTTGCTCTCTTATTCTGATCAATTAAACGGGCTGAAGTTTGTAACTGAGATAATTTGAATCCGATTTGATAGTATGAGGTTGCTGTAATACACCACAAAGTGAAAAGCAGGTTTAATTGCCTTGGGCACCCAAATCAATTACTCAATCCCCTTCATGCGCAAATCTCATTGATTTTTCGTCTGTTCTGCTGTGCAAAATATTTATTTACCTATCACTTTAAACCCATTGTCCATACCGTATTCGATAATAATTGTTTTTCCTGGAATAAATCTAGACCCTAGGGCATGGCAATTTAACGGAGCTTCAGTAAGTCGAGCCTCCAACCTCGCTTACCCTCGTAGAAGTATGGTAATTTGACTGGGGGAAGGATTCGCTTTCTATTCAAGGTATAGAGATTAGGCTATTCTGTGATGTGGGATGTAACACCTTCCAATCTGGTAGAAATTTACCACCGTTTCGAAGTAATTGTTGTTAGTTGTCTTGTGTGTATTAAAATATATTTATTTACTGCAATTGGGTTGTTACCCGGTGGCAGTGGTTATTTTACATGTAAACAAAACATGAAATTGGTTACTACTAGATTTAAATTGGGAGGGCTACATGAGAAGCATGTACTGGCAACTTGGAATCTTGGGAACCATCTCAGCATTTGCTTATAGACACAGGGAAACCAAGAAAAACCTGTGTCGAGGTGGCCAGTCGCAGGACCTTCCGAGTACTGATTTCTAGCCAGCAGTC
>Ga0123353_10008554_pt1 | contig 13995 bp, 11 predicted proteins | sample TergutLab28metaG_3_FD_92763 | JGI IMG/M metagenome (GOLD analysis project Ga0123353, IMG submission 92763) | Labiotermes labralis P3 segment gut microbial communities from Petit-Saut dam, French Guiana - Lab288 P3 | ecosystem: Host-associated > Arthropoda: Insects > Digestive system > Gut ... | reverse complement strand
TTAAAACTCTATCAGAAAACCTAGCACCAAATGCTAACAATAAATCACAATCAACCATAGCTTTATTAGAAGCTACATTACCATGCATTCCTATCATACCAGTTGATAACTCATGAGTTTTCGGAAATGCTCCTTGAGCCATTAATGTACAAGCTACTGGACAATCAATCATTTGTGCAAATTCTAATAACTGTTTAGAAGCATTAGCATTCATAATACCACCACCAGCATAAATAAATGGTTTTTTACTCTTATTTATAGATTCAACCAGCTTTTCAATATCTTCTTTCTTAAAATTATTTTCATAAGTTACTTCTTTTGGTTTTTCATATAAATACTCAACCATCTCATTAGATATATCCTTAGGAATATCAATTAATACTGGGCCAGGTCTCCCGCTTTTAGCTATATTAAAAGCTTCTCTTATTGTTCTATCTAAATCCTTAGAATCTCTAACCATAAAATTATGCTTTGTAATAGGCATAGTAATACCAGTGATATCTACTTCTTGAAAACTATCCTTACCAATTAATGGTAAACTAACATTTCCAGTTATTGCTACCATAGGTGTTGAATCCATATAAGCTGTTGCTATCCCTGTTACTAAATTAGTAGCACCAGGACCACTAGTAGCTAAACAAACTCCAACTCTTCCACTACTCCTAGCATATCCATCAGCTGCATGAGCTGCTGATTGTTCATGGCAAGTTAAAACATGATTTATTCTATCTTTATTCTTATATAAAGCATCATAAATAAATAAAACTGTTCCGCCAGGAAAACCAAATATTGTATCTACTCCTTGTTCAATTAAGCATTCAATCAATGCTTGTGATGCATTCATTTTCATATTATTCCTCTCCTATCTCTAAAATTGCTCCCTTAGTAGCACTAGTAACCATTCTTTGGTATCTAGCTAAATAACTATTTCCTCTTAATAATTCTGGTAGTTTTAAATTCCTTCTTCTATTTTCTAGTTCTTTATCACTAACTTTTAGGTTAATTATATTTTCATTGAAATCAACTTCAATAATATCACCATTCTTAACTAATGCAATAACTCCACCACTAGCAGCTTCTGGCGAAACATGCCCAATACTAGCTCCTTTAGTAGCTCCTGAAAACCTCCCATCAGTAATTAAAGCTACACTACTATCTAGTCCTAATCCAGCTAATGTAGCAGTAGCAGTTAACATTTCTCTCATACCTGGTCCACCTTTCGGTCCTTCATACCTTATTACTACAAAATCTCCTTCAATTATTTTTCCTTTTATAATAGCTTCATTAGCTTGTTCTTCACTTTCAAAACAAACTGCTTTACCACTAAACTTCATCATTTTACTAGCTACAGCACTTTTTTTTATAACACAACCATCAATCGCTAAATTTCCTTTTAATATAGCTATACTACCTGTTTTAGAATAAGGATTATTAATGTTTCTAATAACTTCTTCATTGAGATTATTTGCATCTTTAAAATTATCATAAATAGACTTCAAATTACAACTAATAATAGAAGTATTTAATAAATTTAACTTATTTAATTCTTTTAAAACAACTTGTATTCCCCCTGCATAATATAAATCTTCAATATGATGATTACTAGCAGGAGCTAACTTACATAATGTAGGAATAATATTAGAGTACTCATTTACTTTATCAATAATAAATTCAACTTCAGCTTCATGATACAAAGCAGGTAAATGAAGTAATGTATTTGTTGAACAACCTAATGCCATATCAACTTTTAGAGCATTTTCCAAACTAAATTTATTTACAATATCTCTAATCTTAATATTATTTTTCAACAATTCCATTATTTGAATCCCACTGTCCTTAGCTAATCTTATTCTTTTAGAAAAAACAGCAGGGATAGTTCCATTGCCAGGTAAACTAATACCTAAAGCTTCAACTAAACAGTTCATAGAGTTAGCAGTGTACATACCACTACAAGATCCACAAGTAGGACATGCTTCATCTTCATATTCTTTTAAATCATCTTTATTATAATCACCTTTAATAAATTTTCCATAAGCTTCAAAAGTTGATGATAAATTTGCACATTTATTCTTTACTCTTCCTGCTAACATTGGACCTCCACTAACAACTATAGTAGGTAGATTTATCCTTAAAGCTCCCATTAACATACCAGGAACAATTTTATCACAATTAGGTACTAATACTAAAGCATCAAAAGCATGAGCTAAAGCCATACATTCTACACTATCAGCTATTAATTCTCTTGTAACAAGTGAATACTTCATCCCTTCATGTCCCATTGCAATACCATCACATACTCCAATAGTAGCCATTTCAATTGGAGTTCCACCATTTAAAATAACACCTTTTTTAACTGCATCAACTATACTTCCTAAATGAATATGACCAGGAACTATATCACTTTTAGCAGATATAATACCAACCAAAGGCCTACTTAACTCAACATCCGTATATCCCATAGCTTTAAATAATGATCTATGAGGGGTAGTACTTTCTCCTTTTAACACTTTTTCACTTTTCATATCTCACCTACAATCAATTCTCCCATTCTAGTGGTAGAAACTAATTCATCTCCCTCTTTATAAATAACCTTTGTTCTATATCTCTTAGCTAAAACATTTTTAACAGCTTTTTCTATAACTAAAGATTCCATATCTAATCCAAAAGAATACTTTAACATCATAGCTACAGATAAAATAGTTGCAATAGGATTTGCAATGTTTAAATTAGCTATATCGGGAGCAGAACCATGTATTGGTTCATACAAACCTAAACTCCCAATCCCTAATGAAGCACTTGCTAACATTCCTATAGAACCTGTTATAACACTAGCCTCATCAGACAAAATATCACCAAAAATGTTACTAGTAACAATAACATCAAATTGTTTTGGATTAATAACAAGTTGCATAGCACAATTATCAACATATAAATAAGAAGTTTCAACTTTAGGATATTTTAAAGAAACTTCTTTTCCTACTCTTCTCCATAATCTAGATGACTCTAAAACATTAGCTTTATCAACTATACAAACTTTTTTATTCCTTTTTAAAGCAGCTTCATAAGCTACTTTTAATATTCTTTCAATTTCAAATACACTATATTTTTCAATATCATATGCATAAGTTTTACTATCATCATTGTTTACTTTAAGTCCTTTTTTACCAAAATAAATACCACCAGTTAATTCTCTTACTATTAAAATATCAAGACCAGTACCAATAATTCTTTCATTCAAGGGAGAAGCATATTTTAACTCTTCATATAAATAAGCAGGTCTTAAGTTAGCATATAGTTTTAGAGCTTTCCTTATACCTAATAGAGCTTTTTCAGGTCTGTCTCCACTTGGTAAATTATCCCATTTAGCACCTCCAACAGCTCCTAATAAAACTGCATCTGAACTTAATGCTCCTTTTAATGTTTCCTTTGGTAAGCTAATTCCTTTAACATCAATTGCTATACCACCCATTAAAAAATCATTCATTATAAAATCATGAAAATAAACTTTTCCAATTTTGTTTAATACTTTTTTAGCTTCTTCTACAATAGATGGGCCAATTCCATCTCCAGGTATACAAGCAATTTTATACTTCACTTTTAATTACCTCTTTTTTTAGTTTGTTGATTAAACCACCTTCTTTTATTATATTTTGCATAAAAGGAGGAAATGGTTCACTTTTGTATGATTTGTTCTTAGTAATATTAAATATAACACCACTATCAAAATCAATAGATAAAACATCATTTTTATCAACTTCATTGATTAACTCACTACACTCTAGTATTGGTAGTCCTATATTAATTGCATTTCTATAAAATATTCTTGCAAAAGTAGATGCAATAACACAACTTACTCCAACTAACTTTATAACTAGGGGAGCATGTTCTCTACTAGAACCACAACCAAAATTTTTACCCGCAACAATAACATCTCCTAATTTAACTTCTCTAACAAAATTAACATCAATATCTTCCATTGTGTGTAACTTCAACTCTTCCATATCAGAGATATTCAAGTATCTAGCGGGTATAATTACATCAGTATCTACATTATCACAATATTTAAATACTCTACCTTCTACTTTCATTTTTTATCCTCCTTATATGGACTAGCTATATACCCTTTTATAGCACTATAAGCGGCAGTTTGAACACTAGCTAAATACACTTCACTATCAACATGCCCCATTCTCCCCACAAAGTTTCTATTTGTAGTAGCGATGCACTTTTCACCAGCAGCTAATATACCCATATGACCACCTAAACAAGGTCCACATGTTGGAGTAGATACTGCACAACCTGCTAATATTAAATCAGTGATAATACCTTCTTTAATAGCATCTAGATATATTTTTTGAGTTCCAGGTAATATGATAACTCTGACATCTTGATGCACTTTATTATCTTTTAAAATATCCCTAGCTAATCTTAAATCTTCTAGTCTACCATTAGTACAAGACCCAATAACCACTTGATCTATTTTTATTTCATCTATATCATCAATAGTCTTAGTATTTTCAGGTAAATGTGGAAAAGCTATAATAGGTCTAATCATAGATAAATCAATATCATATACTTTATCATAAATCGCATCTATATCAGTTTCAAATATACTATAATTTTTTATATAATGAGCTTTTAAATATTTTATAGTAGTTTCATCTACAGGGAAAATACCATTTTTCGCACCAGCTTCAATAGCCATATTGGCAATAGTAAATCTAGCATCCATGCTAAGAGTTTTAACCCCCTCACCCATAAATTCCATAGATTTATATAAAGCACCATCAACACCAATTAAACCAATAATATGTAAAATAACATCCTTACCTTCTACATATCTATTTAATCTTCCGATTAAATTAAATTTAATCGCACTAGGAACTTTAAACCAAGCTTTCCCACAAGCCATACCATAAGCCATATCTGTTGAACCTACACCAGTTGAAAAAGCACCTAATGCTCCATAAGTACAGGTATGTGAATCAGCTCCAATTATAACTTCTCCAGCTGTAACTAATCCTTTTTCTGGTAGTAGAGCATGTTCAATACCCATTTGTCCAATTTCAAAATAGTTAACAATATCGTATTTTTTCGCAAATTGTTTCATTTTTAAAACTTGCATAGCACTTTTAATATCTTTATTAGGAGTAAAATGATCAGGTACTAAAGCTATTTTATTTTTATCAAAAACCTTATTTAATCCAATCTTTTCAAACTCATCAATAGCTACAGGAGAAGTAACATCATTACCTAAAACTAAATTTAAGTCAACTTCAATTAATTGTCCAGCCTTAACTTCTTCTAAACCAGCATGATATGCTAGTATTTTTTGAGACATAGTCATTCCCATTTTATTCACCCTTTTCTTCAATATTATGTAACTTATACTCTATTGAATCAACTATAGCTATAAATGAAGCTTCAATTATATCACTGCTAACTCCAATAGTAGTCCAAGTATTTTTTCCATCAGTACTAGTAACCAGTACTCTAGTAATAGCCTCAGTTCCATAATTACCATTTAATATTCTTACCTTATAATCAATCAATACAATATCCTTGACCTGTGGATAAAATAATTCTATACACTTTCTTAAAGCTTTATCTAATGCACCAACTTGACCTTCTCCTTGAGCTGCAACTATTTCATCTTTATCACCAACATTGATTTTAATAATAGCACTATCTAATAAACCATTTTCTCCAATAACTTTATAATGGTCTAAGTTAAAAAACTTTTTATACAAACCAAACTCTTTATATATTAGTAATGCAAAAGACCCTTCTGCTTCTTCAAATTGATAACCTTCATATTCAAGCTCTTTTATTTTATTGATTAACCCCACGACTCTTTCATCATCTTTAGTTAAATTAAGACCATATTTCAATAACTTTCTTAAAATAGTTCCCCTACCTGCTACTTCACTAACTAGAAATCTTCTACTATTACCTACTATTGATGGATCAATATGCTCAAATGATTTACTTGATTTTAATACTCCATCAATATGCATACCAGCCTTATGAGTAAATGCACTTTTTCCAACATATGGCATATTATTGGGTAAGTTCATATTGCATATACCTGCTATATTAATAGCAGTCTCAGTCAATAAACTTAAATCCACCTTAGTTTCAATGTTCATTTTCAACATTAAAGTAGGAACTATACTAGATAAATTAGCATTACCAGTTCTTTCTCCAATACCCAAATATGTTCCTTGAACATGATCAACTCCTAAACTAACTGCCAATATACTATTAGCAACAGCCATATTAATATCATTATGAGTATGTATTCCTATCATAACACTAACATGCTTTTTAACTTCTTTTATTATTTTTACTAACTCATCACCTAATGTTCCACCATTTGTATCACATAAAATTATAACACTAGCTCCAGCTTCCTGAGCTGTTTTTAGACAATTAAGTGCATAACTAGAATTAGATTTATATCCATCAAAGAAATGCTCTGCATCAAAAAATACTTCTCTATTATTACTTTTCAAATATAAAATAGTATCTTTTATCATTAGTAAATTCTCTTCTAAAGTAGTATTAAGAATGTTTAAAACATGAAACTCATGAGTTTTACCAAATATACATACTGTATTAGTGTTAGCATTTAAAAGTGAAGTCAAGCTTATATCTTCTTGAGGTTTGATTAGTTTTTTTCTCGTACTACCAAAGGCTACTAACTTAGAATTTTTTAATTTAATCTTTTTAACCTCTTCAAAAAATTCTAAATCTTTAATATTTGAAGATGGATTTCCTGCTTCAATATAATCAACACCTAAATTATCTAAAGCTTCTACTATTTTCAATTTATCAACTACAGAAAAAGATATACCCTCACTTTGGGCACCATCTCTTAAAGTAGAATCATAAATAGAAACTTTCCTCATTTATACTTTCTTTGTAATAGACATCTCATCTCTAAGTCGTTTACCAACTTCTTCAACTTGATGATTTTTATGTTCTTCTCTTGCTTTAGTAAAATAAGGACGATTAGTTTCATTTTCCTTAATCCATTCTTCTGCAAACTTGCCACTTTGAATATTTTTTAATACTTTTTTCATAACATTTTTAGTCTTAGAAGTTATTATCTTAGGACCAACAGTATAATCTCCATATTCAGCAGTATCTGATATTGAGTATCTCATATAATTAAAACCACCCTTATATATCATGTCAACTATTAACTTCATTTCATGAATACATTCAAAGTAAGCATTTTCAGGTTTATATCCTGCTTCAACCAATACTTCAAAACCTGCTTGCATTAAAGCAGTAACTCCTCCACATAAAACTGCTTGTTCTCCAAATAAGTCAGTTTCAGTTTCTTCTTTAAATGTAGTTTCCATTATTCCTACTCTTCCAGCTCCAATAGCTGCAGCATAAGCCATAGCAACACCAACTGCTTCACCTGAAGGATCTTGATATACAGCATATAAGGATGGAACTCCATGTCCTTCTAAATATTGCCATCTAACAGTATGTCCTGGTCCTTTTGGAGCTATCATAATAACATCTATTTCTATAGATGGAACTATTCTTTTAAAATGGATATTGAAGCCATGAGCAAAACCTAAAGTTTTCCCCTTAGTTAGAAATGGTTCAATAGATTTTTTATAAATTGAGTATTGTTTTTCATCATTAACTAATACCATAATTATTGAAGCTAATTTAACTGCTTCTGATACTAAATAAACTTCAAATCCATCTTTTTTAGCTATTTCAGCACTTTTACTTCCTTCATATAATCCAACAATCACATCCATCCCAGAATCTCTTAGATTTTGAGCATGAGCATGTCCTTGACTCCCATATCCTATTATCGCAATCTTTTTACCTTCTAACTTTTTAAAATCACAATCTCTATCATAATAAATTTTTGCATGTTCACTCATTTTCTTATCCTCCTATTTATAATTTTTAAGTTCACTTTTCCCACGTTCTAAAGCACTGATACCAGTTCTTATAACTTCTTTAACACCATATTCATTTAACATATTAATTAAAGCTATAGTTTTATCTTCATCACCTGTAACTTCTATTATTAATGTTTCAATAGATACATCAACTACTCTTGCTCTAAATATGTTAGCTATCTCTATAATTTCAGCTCTATTTTTTTGGTTGGCACCAATTTTAATCATCACCATCTCTCTATATACTGTATTAGATGGATCAAACTCAACTATTTTAATAACTTCAATTAGTTTTGCAACTTGATTAATTATTTGTTCAACCATTTCATCATTATTGAATAAAGAAATAGTAATTCTAGATATATTTTCATCTTCTGTTTTACCAACTGTTAAACTATCTATATTATAACCTCTTCTACTAAATAAACCAACAATGCGACTCAAAACACCAGCATTGTTTTGAACCAATATTGATAATACATGTCTTCTAATCATAAACCCTCCTTGTATCAATTATTATATCATTTTTTCAATAAAAACATACAAAATATATGCTTAACTAAAAAAACCTGATAATAAATCAAGTTCTTTTAACAATGTATTTTAATAAAATTTTTATCCAACTAAAACATAAGCATCTATATCAATTGGTTTTACTATGTTAATTGGTTCTCCATAACTAACATAGTGTAATGATAATGAATTTTCAACAGTCCCTTGAACTACAGTGATTTTGGCACATTTAACCCCACTACTACCCAAAGTAACATCTAAGAACACACTTCCTTTATTATTTGGATTTAATATAGTTCCAGTATAATTTTCCAAATCTAATTCAAAGGTAGCATTTCTACCTTGTTGATTAGTTTTTGTCAGAGCATTATAAAATACTGTTTCAGCTAATAATGCATATAAATTTGAATCATTAGAGAACGATACAAACGAAAAATCAGATTTAATTATACTAATTTCCTCATTTAGAAGTGGAGCTTTAGTCTTAACTCCATTATTATTAACATAAACATATCCTTCTAATATAAATATTACTTGTATAGATCCAGGTTCAGTTAATATCCAAACTAAACTATCGATACCAGTACTCGTATAATTATAAGCTATTTCAAGTTTTTTAGCAATGCCATCTAGTACTGTTTCAGCTATAAAATGAACATTATTTGATGTTCTATAATTATTATTTGCATTAGTAATATTTGTTCTAGTATTATTGACAGTTAAGTTAGTAGTATAATCATCAATTTCTAAAGTAAAATAGTAATGTTCTTCACTTAAATTAACATGATGTGTTAAAGTTATTACTACAGAACCCTTTTTTAATGCTTTCAATACTCCATTACCAGTAATTGTAGCTATAGACTCATCATCAACTGAAAAAGTAAAAACTAACACCCCAGTTGGTAATGTAGGAATTAACACAGTATCTACAGGTACATAATTAGGATCAGTTGAAATATTAAATTTCACTTCATCATAAGTATATACAAAATTTGGTCCAATAATATAGTATATATCTTTATCGCTAACAACTATATCGTAATAAGCTTCATTAAGCCCAATACTAGCAACTATTCTAGCAGTTCCTTCACTGATTCCAGTAACAACACCATCTGTAGTAATTGTTGCAACACTTTTATTTAATGAATCCCATTTAACATTTGATGGATCAGCAACTAAAGTTATTGTTTCGCCAATTTTTATACTCTTATCTCCGGTTATCTCAATATCAATAACTGGCTCAACATTAACTTCAATACTATCACTAGCATCTATACCCAAAGAAGCTGTAATTATAGCAACTCCAGCACTTTTAGCTTTAAGTGTTCCATCAATCTCTACTTCTGCTACAGTTGTATTGCTTGAAGACCAACTTACTACTGCTCCATTAGGAACTACATTAACATTAAGTTTTTTACTTTCTCCAGCTAATATAGTAAAACTAGATTCAACTATTGTTACACTTGAAGAAATAATAGACACATTTTTAGTAATAGTTTCATCACCTACAATAGCTTTGACTACAATATCTCCAGCGACCAAACCAATTAATAAACCATTATCATCAATAGTTGCGTTTTCTACTGGAGTAACACTCCATGAAACAACTTTATTATCTAAAAATTGTTCATTGTCAGTTTTAATCACCATCACTACATTACTATTTACATTAAATGAATCTGGTCCAAATATATGTAATGTTTCATAAGCAGGGACTACATAGATAGTTTTAGTATCTTTAACACCATTTGGAGCACTTGCAGTAACTACTACTTCCCCTATTGAAACACCTGTAACAACTTTATTAGATATAGTTGCAACTTCTGTATTATCAACAGTCCATTCAATAGTTTCAATACCCTTAGCTTTACTAGGTTCTACTTCCAAAGTTAAAGTTAAAGTTGAGCCAACCTTAATTAAATTGTCTCCCTTGATTGTTAATTTCGTAATTGGTTTTCCACATGCAAGGATAAATAATCCTATCATAATTAGAAATGGGTATATTAATATTTTTTTCATTTGACACCTCTACATATTTTACTACAAATAGTATTTTTTTTCAACCTATATTAATGGAAATTTCTCTTTACTTTCAAGTTCTATTAAAACATTCAAAATTGGATGAACAAAACTTAATCTTTTTGATAACAACATTAATCTTTCCTTTTTATTTCCATATAAATCATCTCCTATTATAGGATGGTTAATATAAGAAAAATGAACTCTAAGTTGATGTGTTCTTCCTGTAATCAATTTGCATTCAACAAAACTAGAATCACCATATTCTGCTAACACTTTATATTCAGTTATCGCTCTTTTTCCTTTATCTGACACTTTTCTTCTAATATCATTAATAGCGACTCTTTCAATAAATGTTTCTATAACACCTTGTTTAGTATCTAATATACCTTCACATATTAAATGATAATACTTATCTATTTTTATTTTACTAAACATCATTTGTATATAACCTTCTTTAGCTACTAAAACTAAACCAGCAGTTGAATAATCTAACCTTGTTAAAACATGATAATTGCTAAAAATCCCCTTAGTTTTATAATAATACTTTAATCTACTAATTAAATTATCATCAAAATGTTTTTTTGTTGGTAAACATGCTAAATTATATTCTTTATCAATAATTATAATATATTCATCTTCATATATGATAGTGAGTGGTTTATCATTTTCTTTTATAATTTCATTAATTTTCTCATCATATATTAACTCTAATATATCACCTCTTTTTAATATATTATAATTTTTTCTGTTAATACCATTAACTTTTATTTCCCCATATAGTTTAATTTTCTTACATAAAATTCTACTCAATGATTGATTAATCATAAAGTCTTTTATTAAAACATTATCTTCTTTTATTATATATTTTAATATCATATTAAAAAAGTTTTCTATTATAGAAAACTTTATATAAAACAAACCTATTAGTTCCTTTACTATTTTCCTTCTTCTTTCTTAGAATATTCTTCAATTATCTTCTTTTGAAGTTCAATAGGAACTTCCTCATATCTAAGAAACTTACGTGTAAATCTACCACTAGCTTGTGACATTGCTTTTAAATCAATAGCGTATTTAATAATTTCTACTTCCGGAACTTCTGCTTTAATTATTTGGTAAGCTCCTTGTTGTCCCATACCGATAACTCTTCCTCTTCTTTTGGTCATATCACCCATTACATCTCCAACATACTCATTTTTAACAAACACTTCGACTTCCATAATAGGTTCTAGAATAGTTGGTTTAACACCATCTTTTCTAATTTCACCCTTTTGGTCAAATACTGCATTAACAAAAGCTAATCTAGCTGCTAATTTAAATGATATTTCATTACTATCTACATCGTGATATGAACCATAATATAATTCTGCTCTAATATTTATTACAGGAAAACCAGCTAAAGGCCCGTGTTCTAAGGTTTCTATTAGACCTTTTTCAACAGCAGGAAAATAATTTTTAGGAACAGCACCACCAACAACTCTATCTGTAGTAAATTCAAAGTTACTTCCATTTTTTAATGGTTTAAAAGTAATGAATACATGACCAAATTGACCAGCACCACCAGATTGTTTTTTATGTTTTCCTTCAGCATCAGCTTCTGCTTTTATAGTTTCTCTATATACTATCTTTTGATCAACAGTTTCAATATCAACCTTAAACATATTACTCATTCGTTCTAAAACATAACCTAAATGAGTTAATCCTTGTCCACCTAATAATAGTTGTGAAGTTTCTGGGTTTCTTACTATTTCTAAGGTTCCATCTTCAATTTTCAATCTTTGGAGTGAAGATGAGATCTTATCTTCATCATCTTTTTTCTTTGGTTTTATCGCTATATAAATAATTGGCGATGGATAAACTACTTTACTATAAATAATTGGATCCTTTTTATCACAAAATGTTGTTTGGCTGGTTAACTCACCAACCTTAGCCACACAACCAATATCTCCTGCACTAACACTTTCAGTAGCTATTTGTTTATTTCCTCTTAAAAAGAATAATTGAGGTATTTTAATTATTTTATCCAGTTCAGGTAAATATACTTCATTACCAACCACTACAGTTCCAGTAACTACTTTAAAATATGATATAGTTCCTACAAAGTTATCAATAGTTGTTTTAAAGACTATTCCACTAGCACTACCTTGTTCACTCACTACTTTTTCAACAATTAAATTCTCATTTTTTTTACCTTTAACCATAACCTTATCAGGAGAAGGTAAATAGTGTGATATATAATCTAATAAAGTTTTGATTCCTATATTATTGATTGCATTACTAACTAGTATGGGATAAATTTCTCCACTAAATACTCCATTAGATAAACCTAACTTAAATTCCTCAGAAGTTAATTCCATTGTGTTTAAAAATTTTTCTATTAGTTCCTCACTAGTACCAGCTGCTACTTCCATTAATTCTGAATACAACTTATCAACTTCACTCATTTTATTTGATGGAACATTGATTAAACCATTTTTTACATGATATGCCTTTTTCTCAACCAAATCAATAACTCCTTCAAATGAATCACTAATACCAATAGGTAGTACCAAGGTTTGAGCTTTACTCGACAACTTTTCTTTAATTGATGTAATAACTTCATCAAATTTAACATTTTCTTTATCTGCTTTATTAACTATAATTAATGTTGGAACTTTATTTTTAACTAACACATTCCATGCTCTTTCTGTACCAACTTCAACTCCCTTGGTAGCATCAACTAGTAGAATTGCTCCATCTATTATAGATAAAACATTCTCAACTTCACCAATAAATTCTTCACTACCAGGAGTATCAAGTATGTTAATCTTACAATTTTCCCATTCAAGAGGTAGTATAGCTGTATTTAAAGTGGTCATCTTGTTTTGTTCTTCAACTAAATAATCACTTATCGTATTCTTTCTTTCAACTTCTCCTTTTTTATCTATAGTTTTTGATACTAAAGCTAATGACTCTAATAAACTAGTCTTTCCTGATTTCATATGTCCTAAAACTACAACATTCCTTATATCTTTACATGCATATTTATTCTTCATTTTTTCTCCTTTGGTATATCCACATTTTCTATTATACTAAAAAATCCTCAACAATGCAAGTTTAAAAAATAATTTTAATATAAATTTTTATTATATATGATAATATATAATAAAAACTATCAAGTGAATTATAATTATTTCATTAGAATTAATAAAAGTAGAGTTCCAATGATCAATATAACTAACCCTAACCATCCTTGCCATTTAATTTTTTCTTTAAATAGTATTATAGAACCAACTACAGCAATTACAACACTTAATTTATCAATTGGAGCAACAACACTAACATTTCCTAATGATATAGCCATAAAAAAGCAATCCAGGACACACCTGTTAGTACACCTGATATAATTATAAAAATCCAATTTGGATCTATTTAGTTAAAACGGACAATGAAATAAAAGTACATTAAGAGTAATTACTATAGGTGTAATCACTCTTTTTAATTTGTAAAAGTATATAATAGAATAGGAGTAAAAATGAAAGGAATT
>Ga0123353_10008553_pt1 | contig 13996 bp, 9 predicted proteins | sample TergutLab28metaG_3_FD_92763 | JGI IMG/M metagenome (GOLD analysis project Ga0123353, IMG submission 92763) | Labiotermes labralis P3 segment gut microbial communities from Petit-Saut dam, French Guiana - Lab288 P3 | ecosystem: Host-associated > Arthropoda: Insects > Digestive system > Gut ... | reverse complement strand
TGTACCTACCAGAAATACGCATTATTATTATTATTATTATTATCATCATCATCATCATTATCATCATCATTAGTGTCTTATTATTATTATTCCTGATAGTTAAGTGAACAGAGACCAAGATGATCCAAAGACCACACATAAAGACGTACGTCCACAAAATCCCAAAAACAAACCTACGCCAGGCAAACAACCAAGAAACGCGGAAATCTCAAACCTAAAACTCGCATAACACAACAGCAAATGATACAGAAAACTAAAAAAATACAGAAGGACAGAGAATACATGGAGTATATAAGGTCTGACATACTTCCAACATCCCGCGCGTTGACACTAAACACCACAATTTTCCACCTGAAAACAGTCACAACAAACACAAGTCTACGTTTTAACGAATACCCCACTGTACTTTTCAGGCATACGCCTATGAGGGTTTCTTTCATGAAAATGACCCAGAAAAGCAAGAAAAGTGGTTAAATTACAAGTTACTCCCTGAACGTCTGGAACTCAGGTTGCGGCGGAAGAACAGTAGTCAGTGTCGATAACCGTGCTCAAAAGTAACACCAACTTACCTCATTCACAAGAGTTCCGAAACACTTCTGGTAAACACGAATACCGCAGTAAACAAATAATGGATTCGTATTATTGAAAACTCTGCATTTAATATCGTATTTACGTACGATTATTCTATGTCACAAGACAATTCACAGATAATAAAACAAATGCTACGATAATCAAGATCAAGATCACGCAATATCCGCGCAAGATTATAATCATTATCTGATGTTTATTGGACCGTGCATCTTTGTGATAACTGAGGAATAAAAAACCAACCAGATGGACTTATTATTTTATTGTACTTCTTATAGGCTCAACATTCATCAGTTCCAACTCAACGAGAGCGGATGGTAGTAGATCCGGTTAATCAGTACCAGAAGCTGTAATTATATTTGTACGAGCTCCAGATGATGGGTGTCAACACCCGAAACATGTAGAGCCTCCTACAGAAACGTAACATACCGAATAAGTCGCATCTTGTTGGACAGTTATAAAATTCGATTCACGATGCACGGAACCATGTATATAAAATTCATTAAAATTTATATTAAAATTTACATCAATGTAAATTTTAATATTGTTTTTTTTTTAAGACAACTCACTAGTGCATCAGTTGGTGAGTAAATAAAACTTTGATAATATCAAGATGCACGGAACGAATGTGAAAAAAAAAAGGCTGTATATTTTTCGAACACTTATCGTCAGGTGAAACAAAATCGCACAATAAATAGCGCTAATATTTTTCTCGCCTCACTACTTCGCAAAGCTGGCATTTTACTTGAGTAGCATCAGATGGTGGGTTATACAGTTTACAATGACAATTAACTGCACTAACACTAACTACTGAGTGTTATAAAATTACGGATGGCAGAACAAAGAGAGTACGGACTAATACACTCGCACAATCTGTAACGTCTACAACAAAAGTATTCCCAAGTGAAACATATAAGATGTATTCTTGCGAACCTGCAAGGTTTCGCGGGATACAGTGCGTTACTCTGCTCTGGAATCGTTAAGGAAGCAATGAGACACTGCCGGGAACTTCGCCTACACTGTGGGCCGAACTGAATTTATCCAGTTACGGCGCATCGAATAACTAAGTCCAGTATAAAAGATCTGAACAATCAACGCAGAACTGAGCAAAATCTGACACACGTTCTGCCTTCACAACATGCCTACTCCATTACATCGTATCGTCTGGACAAATACCGTAAATGTCTGTTAAGTTTCTGTCAGCCACAGGAACCTCAATAACCATCTCCTGTTCGACCCATAATCGTCCTACAATTCATCGCCTCCTAGCGGACATGATGTTCTATTTAGCGTAATTTAACACATCCTAATTGCATTCCTTTGCAAAGCTATCATAAGCCTACACGTGATGCCCTTCTGGCAACTTGAAATCTGTAGCCCGCTCACAATGAAAACTTCGAAGTCTGCGCTGGGGAGCAAAATAAGACCGGAAGCAACAATCCATACTTCCATCGTTCTCATGACCTTCATGACGCCTATACGTAAATTACCTGAATGGCCTCAAGTTCGAAAAGGACTCTGCTGAATGGCTTCAGTTCTTGTCTTTGCATACAACCTAAATATAACCTAAAAACTTCAGCCATTAGGTAACAATTTTATGCGATAATCAAAGACCTACACAATACTGGACACCTACAACTTCTACCATAAAACTTTTTCCCCCTGTAAATGCCTAACAAAGTAATCCATACATGTACTTCGGCTCTTCTGCAAGGCAAGGCATAAAAGCACGCCAGTGTTGGCATAGCGTTGTGCAAATATCATTAAATTATGTTCCATCAGAAGTTGTCAAGAGGACCGAGCTGGTTACTGTAGCAGAAATATTCTACACTTGTATTCGGAAGGTGTCCGGTTCGAATCTTGGAACAGGTACTGGCTATAATGACTGAGGATCTTCCGATGTTTCCTTAGTCACTTCAAGCAAATGAAAGCAGTCTCTCACTTCAGACCACAGCCGCTCCCTTCCAGATACTTTCCAATTCATCAGTCACCATCATCCTGCCATCGACAGTGCCTCGCTTCAGGCCAGACCCGCTCCCTTCCAGATACTTTCCAATTCATCAGCCACCATCATCCTGCCAGCGACAGTGCCTCGCTTCAGGCCACACCCGCTCCCTTCCAGATACTTCATCAGTCAGCATCATACTACCATCGACGATAGTGTCTCGGATACCGACAGTGTCGTAAAGAACCCACAAAAAATTCGTTGACGAAACTCGGAATCGAGAAAAAGAACACAGTCTGGTAAGAAAATCAACCATTTAAATTAAACAAAACAAACCGAAATCAAACCAGCCTGCAAAAATATGGCGCGCCTACCACACCAAGTGTCGCAGAATGGTTTACATCTCAAGAGCAATTCACACTACACAAAAGAGATGGGGTATGCACGGAGAAATGTCGGACAACCAGCTTCCAGGCTGAACAACATTCAATCCTGCAGGTACGGTAAGTTGCAGCGTTTCAAATGAAAATGCTGCCTCTATCTTTAGCGTTGAATGCACAGTGTCACACTACTGTCCGAAGTCCACTAAATATACTTCTACAACAAATCCAAGGAACAAATATTACAAATATTACAAATATTGCACAATGATAATCTGCTTGAGGCAACTGTGAAACAAGAGGCACCACCATTTTATATACAGAATTATTGCAGGGCTGTTTAGCACATACAAAGTCTATTTAGTTGTAACAACATCATACTAAAAGCATAAAAATAGACGCAACTATACGAAAGGTGACAAACAATTCTTTTGTTCTGCTTCCACAATGCATTCAGGGCCAAAGAAATGCACACAGGCAAATACTTGCAGGTCTCACGCTGAATATGAATATGAAAGTCCAGGCAAACGGTAAATTTACAATGCAGAACGAGACCTTTTTTGATGTGCACTAAAAGAATATCATATTATTTATAACAATAACACAATACACATGAACAGCTGTGGGAATTTTGTGTATAAAACTCGCCTCGTATTACGTCAAGAATACATTACTTGGTATAACAAAGCAATTGTATGCAGAATGATTACTGACTGCGGGTGCAACAAGTTTCACCTTTCCGATCTATTATGTCTAAATGAAAAAATACGGGTGTTATGTTTTGACATCAATCGAAATGTTCGATAATTTATCACGTGGCAACTTAGGTGCACGGGAGAGATATCCAGCGATCACGAAGATGTGCAATTCACGGTTAGGAGAAACTTATGTCACTAATCTAAACGGATGACATTATCCATAAATCTATTCAATTCAGAGTACAAAATATTCGATATCGGTACGAATTTAGTGTGCTGATAATATGGCTTAGTTTCTTGATGTCATACTAACGCCATGGATCAGCGTCCTTCATAAACAGCAGGTCAAGAAATCTCGCGCTTTCTACAAAACCCTAAAGTTAATTACCGTGTTGGCAAGTGCCCGTTGCTTGTTCCTATCTTGGGCCAGATGAATCTGGTCCCTGGCCTTCAACCCAGTTTCTTTAATTATATTATACCTATAATTTATAAAGAAAACCTCTTCAGTAATGATCTAAAAACAATATACTGTACACTGTTTCCACTACAGCAATGTAGGAGAAACGCAGTCTTATCACTGCTATAAAAAGAGAACATTTTAATTAGTAGCGGAGCCTGACACTGTAATGTGAAGTTACGCAAGCCAATTTGTAATACAAACAATGGTAATATAAGACGTTGAAAACTTCAGTTACTCGTAATTAGATGATGGAGGAATTAAAAGTTTTCTAAACCGATAAAACGATCCGATTTCGATATCACCACCTCCTATATGGACACGAAATTTCATGGCGACTGGTCTTCCTTCTATTCTGCCTTTCTGTACGGGGTCTACGTACTCGAGTTCGTTTCCACACAAAATAATTCATGGTTAGCGTACACAGTGAACACAATGATTACAGGACTTTTTTTATGTATTTTATTCCATTCACACCGTGTGGCTGTTACGATGTACATACACTACTGCTACGGTCATCTACCTCCCACTGTCACTACGCCTTTCGACGCAAGTCTGCAACACCACCAGTGTATACCAGTTTATCTGTTCACGTGCTGTCTTCGGGTGGGCATGCCTGTGCGTAAAAGTCTGCGGGCAGTTATGTTCTTTCATAACGTGGATACCTACAGAAGTACCACTACACCCGGTGCCATGTACCAGAACACCAACATCTTTAATTAAGCTATCGCCGAAACAAACCACATACAGTCCACTCAGCATCTGTATGCCATGCACTAACATGTGCACTGGTTTTCAGCAATCTTCGTTAACCTAACTGCTCTAACTATTCAGTTCACAACTCCCTCGACAGGACGAAGAAAGTGAGGAGGATATATACACGTAACTTGACGCGACTATGGGCTCATATGCCAGATACGTTTCAGCAGCCATGAGCAAAATGCGGTCCATCTGCCTTTGGAATGCGGACCGCGATTTCAGAAACATGACTCAAAATGATAATAAATTCGAAGAAAAGTTACTGTATCCCGTACATACAAAACACATTATTCAAAATTACCTTGTATTACTGACAATACAACGCACTTTTCCTACCAACCTATGGACGCATTAAGTTCCACCTCACAGAAGGGTAACTATCACGATACTTGCAATATGGAATGAACTTAAAATGATTTATATGCGGTTTGTTCACGTCACTTTGGATTCACTATACAAAAGACATAAGTAAGGAACTTAATGGGTACGACTAGTTTCAATTTGTGTGATTACTTAAACGTTTTAAGATGAATTTCAAATACGTTTTACCGTCCCAATGTTGATACTACTGACGACAAGGTAGTACCATTAACAAGGTAGTACCATTAACAAGGTAGTACCATTAACAAGGTAGTACCATTAACAAGGTAGTACCATTAACAAGGTAGTACCATTAACAATTTTTCTTTCCCACGGGCGCAACAGTCCCTACAGGGCCAGGGTTTCCTCATTATTGAGGCTCAAGATCACACTCAGACACACGACAGTCGGTAGGATCCCTCTGGACTAGTGATCAGCCCGACGCAGAGATCTCTACTTGACAACACACAACACTCAACAGGGACACCCATACCCCCGGCGGCATTCGAACCTGCAGTCCCACCATGCGAGCGGCCTTAGACCGCAAGGACACTGGGATCAGCATCATTAATGATACTTAAGTAAAAATTAAGGTATTATTTATAATGTAGCGACATGTGTCTTTTATCCCCCCCTCTTAATTTGGCCCTCGTGGCCAAAGGGCTGCTCGCAACTGGGTTATGTATAGAATTCTGTCTTCTGGCATGTCACTTAATGTAGTCTGGAAGAAACATACCAACGTTTTTGCAACAACCAGCCCCCTCTCTATATATCCTACCACGAAGCCGGAAGCTGCAGACTGCTTCGAAATGCTGTTAAAAATTTTACCAGGCATCACAGTGTCAATCTAAGACAACAGTGCCCTACAATGTCCCAACTGCCAGAATCTGCAATTTGGCATTTTATAACTATTCCGCAATTATATTCCGCGAGTCTGGCTATCGGCAGAGAACGGCCGCGTTTTTCGGCGTTCTTGGCAAAGTGATTACACTGAAATATAATGAAGAAAGCCAACACCGACATTTACAGAGGTTTATGTGTTCGCCGATTTAACTTCACTTAAAACAATAAAATTATAGTAAAGACACAATACTTCAATTTAATTGTACTACGAATACAACACAAGAAGTTCTAGGAAGAAGTAAAGACACCAACCTTCTCTTAAATGCTTTTACACACACACACACACACACACACCGACAGGCTAACAAGAGTTACAGTCATTTAACGACAAAGATCATGAAGATTATGGTAACAAAAGAAAGCGAATCCTGAAGGCGGATATGACGTCAGAACACGAAAATACGACGTGTTCGTGGTGTGTTTAGTCTCGTCTAAATAACACTCTTTAGAATTCATAACATGTGGTATGTAGGTTAATACATGAACTTACATACAACTTAGTAAGAAATATGTCATGAATGCTAATACAACAGAAGATAAAAGAGAGCTGTAAGCACTAGACGTCTGCAATCGTAATTTACGCGATTCAATCAAAACCAGGTTAGTTCGTAAATGTTATAAAAAAAAAATGTGCGACAGTCCGTTGTACTGCAGGATATTACCACACGCTGGCAATACAACAAAACATTTCGGTTCATAATCTGAAAAATTCCCAACGCCTCGGTGTTTTCAATACTAATGCACAGAAATTCTCATACATACGTGTTTGTGTCAGTTGCCCAAACAACCTTCCACGTGAGCAGCTTCAATTATTCGTCAATTACCGTCATCTAGCGGACAATTAAATGCGGATTTCACACAAGCGCCATGTTGTTATTATTATTAATTCTAACCGGAACATTCTGCGAAAGTGTAAAGCCACACAAAACGAGAGAACCGTTCAGCAAGTTTACATCGCAGATCACAAGTTCGCAAAGAGGCCGCACTGATATTACTGACGACGGGGATCTGGGAAGGACAGTGGTGACATGGCATGTTCGTAGCACGCCAACTGGCTAACACTTTACTGCTCCCGACACACGGGGACACGATCCCAGGCACCTTCGCTACTTCACACACGAATTCTACGAAATCTGATAAAAGTTCTGACAACAGTGCTGATGACAACGACTCCAGAAGTAAGGTTCCGCCGTGTGCACTGGTAAACAGTTACGCGCGTTGCGGTGGCAAAAAGCTACTCTGAAACGCGGAAAACTGTTTACCGATCGACAGAACATAATGCTCATTTGCGACAAGTGTCACAGCTCAAAATTTGGCATTTTAGAGTTATTGGCATAGAAAGAAACGTTTGCAGATGCACTTTCAACAGGTATAGTCTGCAAAATTCGCCGCTGGAGGGCAGTTGTGTCGTCGTTGCTCTCACAGAACATTATAGCACTTCAAAACTTTCAAAAGCTTCTCCCGAAAAATCACAGATTTTGGATTGTGACAACTCTTGTCCCAAATGAACCATAAGATCACAGAATTTGTATCTTCGAAAATGAATATTATTCAGGTGGATCCTTACGACATTCGGATTTTAATAGTATAATGGCTTGAAAAACCATACATAATGTCTGTCAGCAGTGATGCTCTATGCTCCCTGCAAAGCAACGTTAACGAACATCGCACACCATCAGCTCTCTCGACGGACAAACATGTTGGCTAGGACTTAATTTTTCGAAATAATTAGTGTTGAAGGCCATCTTATAATCTATGTAGGGCTCCTTGGAGACTACTGAAGCTGACACAAGAAAATACCTAAGAATAAATACAACAGCCGCACGCACGTGAATTCAAACATAGTACAAGAGGCAATGCGATCTTATGGGTTAAGCTAACATAAATCAAAAGTTTCTGGTGACCACAGCACACCCCTCGATGACTCAGGTTATAAGATGGAGTCGTCCATAGAAAATTTACATGACTTCAAATATTTCCGTATCCTTGACGGCAGGCATGATCCCGCAGGCCTGGTTTCGTTTACGTCTTACACGTCCCGCGGTGTTGCATTTTAAAAATGAGTTCACTGCCAGTCTATTTCAAACTGTCTATTCTTAAAGCTCAAAGAGGTTAAACTACGCCAAAACGCCGGCTATCTTGGGTGCAATATATCTACGTATATTGTGCCCTTGGTTAGTGAGAAAGTAAACGTCACAGCCACCGGTTGCCATGGTTACGATACAGCTTCGTTTCTGAGTGGCATCATAACCATGCTAAAGCCTAGGGGTATGTCGACATAAGGCAGTGACGTTGCAGTCGCAGGTTTCCATGATAAAGTGGTCGACATGAAGTGTCGATATATATCGCTCATATTTAATAAAGAGGTCATTTCGTTAGACCTTTAATGGTACATTTTTTTTTTTACAATGGTGTGTGAACATGTTTGAGGAAAGTATGAGACAGTGACGATAAGAAGGTAACAGCTTTTGATGTGATTGACGATTAGTGCTGTATATTGATAACGAAATAAACATTCGCATCCTTATAACTCCAGTTAATCGAGCACTTGTAGCTAATTCTGCTTTCATTCGCGTCCTTGCAAATTCTTTTTCAGTAACACTGAGTAACCGATTACAACGAAATATTAAATATTGATAAGTTAGAAGCGTTTTATGTGGTTGAAAATTCGTTTTATACCGGCAGTAAAAAAGAGTTCCGTATCCTTATTGTATTTAAACAGACTTGATAAACAAACAGCCCAATACAAAAGAAGCTTGATTTGTAAGTCACAACCGGATTATGTTTACGGTTGACAATAATTAGACCAGACGGCATAGATTCCTACCGCAATCCCCTCTCCCCACCCCGCCACAAAAAAAAATAATGAAGCAGTCAAGACGTGCTTATGCTTTGGCCAGCATTACATCGTCACACTTTTGGAAGAAAAAAAAGAGAGAGAGAGAGAGAGAAGAAGAAGAAGAAGAAGAAGAAGTCCTCAAGTTGTGTCTTACGACTTCCTTATATTTATGGCGTGAACATTCAGTGATAATACAGGAAGTTTTGAAACATTCATTAGTACCTATATTACTGTCGGCATTGCAGCGTCATTCTATGCCGATAAAATCCATCCAGCTGTCTCTTAAGAACTCCTCTAATTCACGGCATAAATACTCGGGGAAATGTGGTTCACCAGTATCGCTCTAGGGTTATTACATGCCCGAAGGGATAAAATGAAGCGTTATCTGTGGAACTCATAGCTTGAGACGGGATTCGTTAGAATTTGCTGTTGAAACTGCACGACTTTATTATAAGTAGATGTAAGCCTGCACAGAGAAAGCCACAGCATTACTGACGCTCAGGAGACATCATTCTGGAAGACTAATGAACTGGAAATATCCTTCATAATTAAGAAGATAATACATAATATAGAAAAGTGGGTGCACAAATTTTACAAAAATCTATTAGACGCCTTAAAATTCTAAGCGCCATACGGGTGACATGAATGAAGTCCTATACAGGCGCCCCACAAACATTAGGCGCCAACGTAAAAAATTTAGTCGCCATGGCGACCTGGCGCCCAGGATTTGTGAACCTCTAATTAAGGACATGAAGCGTCAGCGCCACCTCACAGGTTTGTACAGCTTCCAAGTTACATCTGACTGGAGGAACTTACGAGAAATAATTTTGAGGTGCGTCATCCCCGTTGTGTTGGTTCATTAACAAAGAATTTTTGTGTTCGACTGCATGCGTAATACACAAAAATTCTTTGTTATTAAGAGAAATAAGACTGAAACGGTCTACAGTGCCAAAACATCAGCACACTGAATACGGAAAAAAATGGTAAACTGGTCCAGAACCTGAAAGGGGACGCACGCACACACTCGCACACAAAAGTGGACGTCTGATGTCTCCTTCCATGCTTAAGAACGAGAAAGAAAGCTAAACAGAGTCATAATACGTCTTTATGGTGGACGTGAGCTGAGAAATGCACAGAAAGGTAATACCTGAAAATCTGAAAGGACAAGAACAGTTTGGACACCTAGGCGTTTTGATAGGAGGAAAACATTGAAGTGTATCTCGGAAACGGGGTACAACGTGGTAGATTGGATTCAGCAAGCTCAAGGAAGGGTTCAAAGGCGGGCTCTTGTGCACATGGAAATGAGCCTTCTGTTTCTATACAAGATAAGGGACTTATTGAACATTTGAGAGACTACCAGTTTCGCAAGAAGGACTCTACCACAAGAAGTGAGAGCTATTCCAACTCATTCACACTCTACACTTTGGCACAGAATAAAACAGTAATGACAGTTGCATTATTCGCCGTTGTCTTACCTGCTGGTCCGTGTCTGTATGCAATGCTTGCCTTATTCAACAATAGCCGGTAGTGACTAATTGCATCTTTACATCTATTTATCAAATTGAGTGAGTGTGAGTGCGAGTGAGTGTGTGTGTGTGTGTGTGTGTGTCAGTTTACAAGGAACTTGTACCATTCACGTATATGCTTCTAATTTGTAATGGCTATCTTTAATATTCCATGGGAGAGTGCGAGATTACAATTGAATTGAGAATTCAGATCCGTAAAAAAAGTTCATCAAATATTTGCTGAAATTTTTATGAGCTACTGGGGTATAACTGGAAGGGGCTTTAGAAATATTTTAGTGGCGAAATGAAGTATGCACAAAGAAATGAAACGGCATTACATGCAGTTAGATTGTTTTATAGACGCACGGTGTACGGGTATAATGTATTACCCTAGCCGTGTATAGAGAATTGCCAAAGCGAACTTTGCTGCTGCATGCATTAAACACTAATGTTAATGGTATGATGTAACCTGCGTATCCAGCAATGAAATTAGTATAGGACGCCTCATCCTATGTACGATATTTAGCGAACATTTCAGACCCTGAAGGGTTAAACAAAAGACAGATAGACGGACAGACACAGACTTTTCTGTGATGCCTGCATGAACACGCAATGTTCCTAATGGTCACGCCATTCGCTGAACTTAAAAACGCGTGGTATCCACCCACTCTGCACAAACTGCGTGTATACAGGATCACTCATTGAACTATACGCCATCTTTGTTTCTGCTGTTATGAAATACGATTAGAAACGCGGATCAATAATGTTGTGCTATAATTACTGGTAATATTGATGAAACCTCAGGCGTCGTTACAGGTTACGATTTTCCACGACGCAATAATAGGCCTACATTATTTTTTTTATGTAACCTACTTCCAGCGAAATATAAAATACGTTTTTATTTTGTGAGTGTTGTTTACTTTGTAAAAACATTAAAAATATTACCACCTGTACATTTCACAGGTTTAGTAGTTTATTTTCTATGTTTTTAAAATAACGATGTTCTAAACGAATCGGATATTTTCAGCCCCCCAAGTTGTGTGCGCGATTATTTCGTTACGGGAAGACTTATATGAAAAAATATTTACGTAAACGTGCCAGCGGCTAAATATTACTGCTTTAATCACGCATACTTCACGAAAAAGCAAGACACATTCCAATTTAGTGTGTGGAGAAACGGCTGTTAAAAAAAAATAGTTTATTCTCAACCTATAAATTCCAAAACCCAAAACACACACTGAACAGCACGTGTAAACACACGTGCTGTTCACAGTTTTTAACCACGTGGACTTCATGTTTTCGTAGTCAGCATTCATACAATCCTCCGTGTTCAGTCCCATATGAAATCCGCAGCTTCCCTGACGAATGATATCAATGGAAACATGACACCATACGAGGTTCTGATAGTCTCAGTCCAGTCTCGTAAAAATACAAATCTGTTTCGTGACGTACTCCGAAACCGTGTATGAAAATAAATTTGAAAACTGCAGACTATACGGAACAACGCCTCACGTAACATTTGGGCCCCTCCCATCTAGACTAGCTTATACGTGCCATCTAGCTCCACCCTCCCACCCACCGACTGCGGGCACCCCACCTCACTGCAATCCTGATTCCATTACCATAATAGAAACCAAACGTAATTAAATAATTTTCCTTTTGGGCCCTCTATTAAATTATAATTTTCTGTTGGAACTTACATTAGCAATTTCTCCCTGCACTAACCAGTAACTTTCTTTACTTAGTAAAAACAGTCCTAGGAGATAAATATCTCTTCCTCATTATTGTAATTTAATTAAATTGAATAACCTTCGTGAACTGCAAAATTAAACGAAGTTATTTCGGTGCGGTTCCTGTCTCCAGGCCGAGGGAAGTTGAATTACGTCACTCGGCGGTACAGTCGTGCTCAGGGTAAATATGCACATGTTACTACGAGGTGTTAAACTACACATCCTACGATGTTACCAAATTACTTTCTCCGTAATGACTTCCCTTACCACACCCATCTAACGTGGCGCTGTATGGCTACAGTGACACGGAGAAGTTATACGTCTCTGAGCATTAACCCTCGACAGCTAGGTGGTTAGTGTGTGTGTGTGCCGCCTGGTTTAACACTCAAAACGTTGCCTTTTGCAAACACAGTGTGCTTACGCATTCCCTATGATTCTTAAAACATGGAGCCATTATTTTGCTGTCCAACATGTACTAATCTGTCTTCCTCATAGAAGCACTGTGTTTTCTGTGAGGTTAAGACTCTTTACACGGTATGGTCCAAAAGTCACTCAAAAAACATTTTTACTAACAGGCACACTGACTTCACAGCCACTCTATGTATTCCACGCCTTTAATACACAGGACTATGCTCGGAGATATACTACGTCATGCCGAGAATGTTCAATATACTTCAGATTATCAATACTGCTTCCCTACGATACACTGTAATAACCTGTCACCTCTTCCCTGGTCTTCCGCTTTGTAAGAGCCTGTCACACTAATAACGCACCGGCAAAGCATGTCCTGGAGGTACGCCAGACAGTGCACGGACAGTTTACACCACACTAATAACGCACCGGCAAAGCATGTCCTGGAGGTACGCCAGACAGTGCACGGACAGTTTACACGCATTCCCAGTCTCGGCACTACACGGATACGAGCGATCAAGCTTCACACACCGCGTTTCATCATCCCCAAGAAAAGTACCCGCTACACATTCGTAGGCGCAAGACTGGGTCCCAGAGCAGGTTTGTGTATTTCTAAGAGAGAGACGAGTCTTTTACCCTTGCTGGAAATTGAACCACGAAACCGCGGTTGTCCACGCCCTAGCCTTCCCACAATACCGAATGATGAAAATATGTCTGCTGCGCTGTTCGACTCAATGCAGCAGACACACATCAACAACGACGTGCACACATATGCAGCCACACCGCCAGATTAACCACAATGACGTATTTTAATCAAATGTTTTAACATTGTAACTTTAGCAAGCTACACTCCCTGATGATGGCGATCACACCGAAACATGTTGCATCTATTGTAATTTTAATGTAAATTTTAATACTCCTTTAAAAACAATTCTCTTGTGCATCAGTTGGTAAAAAAAAAAAAAACTTTGACACAATTTTCCGTCTAGAGAAGCACACAGCATATCAGTCTTACTGTAAGTTGGACATCCCCGTTGTGCTTTCAAATTAATAGTTACGTATGAAATAGCTGACATAACCAAATTTTTAAGTATTTGGTAAAGCGACATATTTCGACCTTCTTTTAATAGATCATCATCATCTGGCAAGACACATGTAATATACGACAACAAGAGAAATACATAAAATGCCTTACTTGTTGGAAATTGAGAGCTCAATTTTTACAGAACAATGCCGATGTTTACATTACAAGTATGGAAAAAGATAACAGTTACAATAGTTGGGACTAGTTAAAAAGGGGAAGGGGGGGGGGGGTTTGTTTAGAGATGATGTTAGCGGTTGAGGGGGTGGAGGGATCGTATAGTTATTTCCAAAAACAGTGGGACATGGTATTTGTGATACTTTATATAATAAAAAACAAG
>Ga0123353_10008552_pt1 | contig 13996 bp, 6 predicted proteins | sample TergutLab28metaG_3_FD_92763 | JGI IMG/M metagenome (GOLD analysis project Ga0123353, IMG submission 92763) | Labiotermes labralis P3 segment gut microbial communities from Petit-Saut dam, French Guiana - Lab288 P3 | ecosystem: Host-associated > Arthropoda: Insects > Digestive system > Gut ... | reverse complement strand
GTCTACAGACCATACATTACCTTGCTGCTTACATTCATTATTGAACATTGAAGTTAAAAAACATTTTGGGAGTCTACAGACCATACATTACCTTGCTGCTTACATTCATTATTGAACATTGAATTTAACAAACATTTTTGGAGTCTACAGACCATACATTACCTTGCTGCTTACATTCATTATTGAACGAAACGTTAGATTTCAGTTAGATGTTTGTGAAAATGAAGTTGTATTTTTCCCTCAGCCAAGTTCACGGACCTCCTGAAATCTCCAGGTTAAGAACGGATGCTCTATACCCAAATTATCACTACAGTAACTTTATTTAAAAGCGTTTAACGTGGCTCTCGAAGACTTATACGAGATTTCAGGCTTCAGCCGCGATGTGCATGAGCTGTGCGGGCTTCTGGGATTTTACGCCACGTAGAATGGTAATTCCATAGCGATGCTTCAGGGTAGCTTATCAGTCCCGTCTTGCAAGTGTCAAGCAGTCGAAGAAGATTGTTTGACACTTGAAAATGGGACCTATTCGTTGCCCCGAAACGTCGGTACGGAATTAAACAAATACGCTGCGTAAAATCCCAGAAGTCCGAAGATCTCGTTTCAGACTTACATGAATTCGTGACACCGCCTTTGTGAAAAGAGTTGTGTTTCAAAATACCTTCGTTTATTTTTCGTAAATTAACATGAGCTACTCAATTCTTGCTTCTTTTTCCGAGCGGTCTGCTTGTTTGTGACGTCTTCGTTCCGACATTAATGAACATTTGAGATGGTGGCTCAGTGGTGTAAGCGTAAAGTCATAAATTACACCTTGCCAGAACTGGTGGGAAAGTGCCACATGTTCGACGCTTTTCGTGGCCTCCTTTGTTCCCCGCAGTCATGAATTATCTATCCCATTGCGATTATATGATAAGGTATAAACTTAAGTGTGTAGATTGCGATAACCGGCTTGTTTCTATTGCATATTTACCTTAAGCCAGGAGTTTCAAGTTAATTCTCAGGTGAACCAAGTCGTATCGTCAGAATTCAACGCCTACTATGACTTACGAGCGCGCATATGCTCTATTATCTTCATTTATGTTTCTCAATGCAGTGTCTCCTCTTCAGATTTTCCGATTAAAGGCCCTCCCATGCGTACTAGGCCCTGTATGTTTTACCATCTCATTCTCTTTGGCATGTTAACCCTGATTAATATTTTTTTTATTGTTCCAATCTTTAAGTACTTCAGTATGCTGTTCATATTCTAATTGTCACTTATCACAAAATCCAAAACATTGTACCCGGTTATTTGTTATCAATCAACCTGAAACTGTGTTCTTTCATTTGACTGAGAAACCGGTTTTATACAAACACAAAAAAACAAGTCAACCTGAAATTATAATTTTGTATGTATTAATATTGGGGTATCTAGAGAGGAGATGATAAGATACAAGATTCAGCTTTATGGCGCAAGAAACAAAATGTTACGCCTTTAAAGTGTCTGTATGTTGAATACCCCAACACGTTTATGGCTTACTTTTTGCGAACGTGATGGGGTCATTGGGATTTTTCAATGACTTAATGCTCCGTGCCGCACTAAGGCCCTGCAATTGACCCAGCCACAAACAGAAATGAGTACCAGGAGTATCTCCTGGCGGGTGAAGACGGCCGGTGCCTAGGGCTAACTTTCTTGCCACTTTCATGATCCGATTGTCTGCAGCCCTAAGGGTCTGACCAGGCCTGTATAGGGATTCATCTTTATCATCATCAGCAGCAGCAGCAACAACAGTACAGCATCCTTTTGTGGGCCTTGGCTTCCTTCCTATGTAGGAGTTGCTTTACCTTCACTTTATCGGTGTTTCGTTATCCGTTTTCGATCTCCTCCCAAATACCTCAGTGTTTCAGACCATTCGAGTCGTATTGCGGGAAGGATTTTTTCCCCATACAGGTTTTAATTCATTCGAAATGAACAAATTTATACGAAACGTATTTGGTGACGCATAAGATAATGTTGACGACGTGTAAGTTGTCGAACGTCAGCCTTTTTGTACTATTTTTTTTGCGGTTATGTAGAGAATGTGAATATTACAAACATTGCGAATTTCAGGATCATTCCTTCCAGGAATGGTGCCTCCTGTAGTGGTAATAGAATAATGGCCTTACCTAGCATCGCTTCTCGTGATCGCCCACAGCTCAATAATTCTGTGGAAATATCGAAGTGAAAGGGTGCAGTTAAGGTATAACAAGGAGATGACAATAGCAAGCTGTTCTGTTCTGAAAACAAACCTTCCCGTCTTCATGCAGAGACGTCCAACGAGTGTGCAAGGTTGCCACCACACTTAAACTACCTATAAAGACAAAATTTCAAAGGCTGTGATGAATAAAGATATCGGGCTATTTTTGAATGGTTAATAACGACCTTCGTTAAGAGCGGTCTGCAGGGTTTGTGACATGCTGATGTCTTGTTTACGGCTTTCAGTGCATTTCTAAATATTGCCCTATGCTGCAGTTGATAATCATCTTGTCATTTCATTCGGGGAATTCTTGTGCCATTTACTTCAGAGCGCTTCGCCTTCCCGTCTGTTACGTACTATAAAAACTTACGAGGTTAATATGGGTTGGTTTTCACCCTTTTTATAGGCCACGAAGGCCCTTAGGGTGAGGAGAGTTATAACTCTACTCTTTCTAGGATCTCGGCACTAGATGGGGGTGGGGGGTTCAGCCTCTCGCACGAAGTTAATTTATACGACAATAAAACTATAATTTTGCCGGTTGACTTACATCGAAGTGACAGTATACCATACTGCTTATTCTCAACGGATACCGGCAGTCATTGGCCGGGGATAAAGCAGGCAGGCTGTGAAGTTAACCACTCACCTTCATCTAGTGCCGAATTTGAGAATGGGGGGAGTTCTACCTCCGCGTTTAGGGAAAAGGTTCCCTTATTTTATATACTAATCAGTACGTATGAGAACAGAGTTTACAGAAGAATGTTATGGACATAAGAGATGAATTGCCAAATAGTATTAAAGGAGAAAACAAAGACAGTGAGAATGGCCGGGCAAGTAGTACACAATGGGATAACATTTAATTCGAAGTACAGACACCTACAACATCTGAGTCTGAAAATATGAAGGGAACAGATCATGTGGAATACCTAAGCATAGATGGGAAGAGTACTAAAGGGACCTTCAAGGCGTTTTAGAATGTCGACCAGGTTTATCTGATGCTGTGCTTCGTGATGACGGTAATGAACCTTCGAGCTCAATAGAAAGTAGGGATCGACCGTTAGGTTTCCAGGCAGGGCTGTGCTGTGCGGCGTTTGTTAGTCAGTCTGCTAACAACTGTCAAACGTCACCCACTCCTGTTACTCTGTGCCATTTGTCTGTACTCTTATTTGTAAAGTTCTTATTTTGACATGGTTCTTAACGTTGTGATACACGCGTCCTCTTATATGGTGTGCCTGAGGACAAGTCATATCACAGGATGGCCTAGCGGGTGGTGGCTTCCTGCGCGATAAACATGCCCTGTTCTGGGACACCTAACAAAACACACGTGCATTTGTTGAACTGCGCTTCTTCAAAATAACAGTTTTAGGCGTCTTCTCAAGTCGTGAAAGCTGCCTTTTAACTTCGTCGTATCTGTCCGTCCGTCCGTCCGCGTGTATTAGCGCGGCTTTCACTGGGCGGATTTCCGTGAAATTTGGTATTTTATGGAAACCTGTCGAGAAAATCCAAATTTGCTTACAATCATCAGCAGTTGACGCGAAGACCTGAGTACGTATATTGTTGCCGGCGACATTAAATCGCCATTCAAGCGCTGTCTTCGACTGAAATTTTATCAGGCTGTTGCGATAGACTAGGGGGTAGGCACATTACACGAACGCACCGCAGTGTTACGTTCTACTTACGCTGCTTATCTTACATATTTTAAAATGCTCTCTCTCACTTTTATCGCTGACTATTTTTCTGCGTTAACTGCCTCTGGAAATTTGAGTAAGAATTTATGTACCCTTACATAACAACCGTAAAAAAAAATGTGAACACACTTCGTGTATCCAGTCTTGCGTAATATATCATAACAGTGCTGAAACAAGTACAGATGAGACAGGAGTTTACGATACTTCAGCGTGTCACACCAAGAAATAAGGGTTTAAATGGTCTGTAAATGTATTGTATGTTGTCGTGCCATGGGGTCGATTACCGTGATGAGTCCAAAACAAATTTGACTTTCATAGGGCTGTGCATCGTAATATTATTCTATACTAAAACCAACTAGATGCACCAATGTATCGAATTTATTTTATTATGGAATGACACTCTACATGTTTCGGACGGTCTTTCCGTCCATCATCAGGAGTTCAAGACTGTACATACAGCAACAGGCATACTGAAGTATGCCTGTTGTTGTACCGTCCGAAACATGTAAAGTGTCATTCCAAAATAAAATAAATTAGATACATTGGTGCATCTAGTTGATTTTGCTATAGAATCCCAAACACTTCTGTCTACCGGCATAGTTGTATGGTTTTATTGTCCAGTTAAGTTATTCTGAAAGTTACACACATCGGGCCGTTCTTTGCGAAGTAAAATAGGAACGCCCTCTATGCGGACCACGTCTGTCTGTCTGTCTGTCTGTGACGTAGACAGTATCAGCGATTGAATTTTTTTGGGGGGGAGGGGGTTTGGTGAAATTCGATGCCAAAGGTTTTTAAAAAAATACGTGGAGGAAGTGGGTCTCGTGAAAATCGGCTCGTAGGTAATAACACTCAAGGTCTTAAATGAATTTGCACCCGTGGTTTTCGTATTTCAATGCCGATTTGAGTGAAATTCGATGTAGAATGTATTCTTGAAGTGCCTTTTAACAATTTTGCTTCCACAAAATCGCTGCAGTCAAAGGCCTACTTTGCTTAAGGGCTAAATGAAATTTTACCCAAATTTTTCTTTTTTTTTTTTTTACATTTTTCATCCCATTTGGATAGCATTCTGTTCAGATATGCACGGGAGAAAATACTTGATTTTTATACAATACTTCACACTTCTTAACCTTCCTGTTTCGCACCGATAAACTGTTCTTAAATTTTTCGAACTAGGTCTTTTGCCTCTCTTTGATTCGAAATTAATTCTGACGCTACGAATCTTCACAATATTCTGTAGGATTCCATGGACGTCGAATCGGCCCATCATAAGGTCTGTGGCCATATGAGACGGGAAAACCCTCAGTTTCTGTAAAAAAATAATTATGGTTCTTTAGTTCGTTTATTCTTTGCTTGGTTGGTTGCTTTTCACGTATTTCCCGCAAGAATGCGGGAGATGGTAGAGCGCTTGTTACTGATCTGCCAGCGTCAAGGTCTCTTTCGTCGCTACAGTGGTTTGACGTGTGTACAAAAGCTATAGTTTGCAACGAATATGTGGGTGCACGTGCAAGGACATGTGTCTGCTGCTTAGTTTTAAAAAGTAAGTTTTGGTTCCATGTGAAGGGAAATTAGCAGATAACCAATGAAGTGGCATTTTAAATCTTCAAATCTCACTTTGTTTTGCTGTAAAAACACAGAGGAATTAACCAAACAACGTTTTTTCGACCACGCTTGTCTTTTTTAGCGAACAATTGCTGCTGCACACAAGTGCAAGTGTGAATAACATCAAGATCGCAGGACTTATTACCAGGCGTTATTGAAGTACGCAAGTCCCTGAATGCGGTTGAAGATTTACAGACTCTATGAGCACTAAAAAATGCAAAATTCTATATGTTATATATTTTATTATTATTTAGCCCATGCGTGTTGGCGCAATTTCCATCCCCAGAGAGTTAAAACCAACGTCGTTAAAACATACTTCTTCTTCTTCTTCTTCCATTGGCACTACAGCCCACTGTGGGCTTTGGCCTGTCGAACAACATCCTTCCATTTTTTCGTATCTGCCACAAACTTTGTCCATCTTCTCACTCCCAGCACTTGAAGATCTCTTTCTACTTCCTCTTTCCATATTTTCCTGGGTCTTCCCCTTCCAGTTCTTGAGTGAAGATTTTTTATCCATTTTACTATATTTTCTGCTTTGCTCATCCCTTCTAGTTCTCGATTCGTCTGACTCGAAAATAGTTGTACAGTGATCATGTTTATCAAATGTGCAGGTTTTAATTAAAATTTACAGTATTTAAAGTGTTATTATACTATAATTTTTATAACAATTTGTAATAAACAACAAATTATATTATCATTTTATAGTAACGTTTTCAGTACTATACATTTTAACTAAAACCTCCACATTTGACACGAATGATGAATGTAGATTTTGCTATTCGTTTTAACATCATTGATGTAAGCTCCATGAAGATGGAAATTTGCCGAAACACGTAGCAGCAAATTAAGAGAAAAATGTATAATATGCATAATTGGGCATTTGTAGGTGCCGATCGGAGTTTGTAAATCAATTCACAGTGAACGGAATGAACACAAGAAAGCAGGTGAGCATGATAATGACGCAGTGTTGTGTTGGAGCATGTGCTTGTCCGCTACGAACATAATCCTGTCTAACAGAGGAACGAGAATAAATTGAAATGTTAGTTTATTATATTTTGCTAGCAAAGGTTTTGTCACCTAAGCAAATCCATTCTTGGAGCAGTCAAAACGTATATGCGACTTGGGAATGTTTAGTCATGTTGATTAGGCCGTCTGCTAAATTCTGTTACATTTATCTTTATGACAAAAGTGACAAGTGAATCAGACGATAACGTGTAAAGAGCAGTATTTAGTCAGTTTCTGTATGTCGGTCCGTGGTCGTGTTAAACAGCGCGTGAAGATTGGCGGCTGTTTCTGACACAGCATATAGATGTTGCGTTTTGTGTAACAGCCAAGTGCACTGAACAAAGCAAACACTGGCCGTTTGGAAACGCTACAGCTATTAGTATTGTATATTTTAGCTGTCTTCGATATAGCTACAAACAAGCCGTCATTTAGTAAGCCGGAAAATGACATGAGACTTTAATTTTCCCATTTCAAGAAACTTCGGGTTCGTGTTTTTTTTTGAGGGGGGGGGGGTGTTGATGTCCAATTTGGAACCGAATGTCAGCTATTTTGGTAGTTTGCTGGATAACTTCCTGCAGATTTGGGATATTATCTTGAAAGAATATTTTTCTGTTTTCTTCCACATAGTCTAGCACATTTTCCATTAAATGGAACTGGTAGGTATAATTTTGGTCATATCTGATTGCATTTTTCCTTACCCACATTTGTGCGTAGTCGGCGCTAGCTTCATTTCCCGTGTAAATTACCAATAATAATTTGTTTATAAATGTGCGTGTATATTTCTTTAATATTTTAAATTTTTATATCACTGTTAAAAAACGGTAAAACGAACATCATTTTTTAAATGTATTGGTCTAGAGGCGGAAGCCAAACTTTGCAAATTAACGCTTTCAAGATTGATGTTCATATAAATTACATAAAAATTTCATTCTGTACCTCACAGAGAACACAATTTGTGCTCATTACAAAGAACAGTCATTTAATGTTGTTTAGAAAGACTGTCGTGCTGTGAAAATAATATGAATCATACGGCACATTTTTGCTGATTTTCTTGGTCTTATTGAAGCAGGAACACGGTGCTGGGCGCGAAAGGTTTAACGAAAGCACGTGTCACGTGTGTGTGTGTGTGGGGGGTGTGTGTGTGTGTGTGTGTGTGTGTGTGTGTGTGTGTTTGTTTGTTAGTGCAGTACTTGTCAAAACAGAGTAAAACAGGGTATTTGGCTGTAAGCAATAGCTGGTGCAGCTTTGTCTGCATGGCACAGTTGTTGACTCAACGTGTTATGATGGATTTCCTTTGATAACCTTGATAATTGCAGTACCGTAGGTGAAGCTAAAGCGCACTACAGACGTGACAATGCATACACATAAATGTACCATATATTCTCGAATCTAATCCGCACCCTTTTCACAGTTTCGGAGGCTAAAAAATCAGATGCGGATTAGATTCGCGGTCGTGAGCTGGATTTTGGAAAATTGACAGAGCCGCCGTACGTGCCGTAAGAACAATACAATACAATAATTTATTATTTTATTATTTGTAATATTATATAATATTTATAATTTATTATTCATCAGACTCGCCGTCATCACTCATAACAGAATCGTTATCCGTCATCCAGTCACTGTCATCAGCTGTGGTGCGTTTGTACCGCTGGCAGTTAATTGGCCACTTCACACATGGCGCGTTAGTCGGATAACGGTTAAAACTTTGGTAACATCGAGTATTATTCAGTCTGCATCGTAGGCAAGGGGCGGTTGAAGGAAAGGTGCGGATTAGAACCGCGAACAAACTTTTTTTCTTTTAAGAAATCGGCAAAAACTAGTGCGGATTAAATTTTTTATTACATTGAACCGTCTTTACACAACATACAAATAACAGTTGCAAATCTACAACTGGTTAATTAATTAACATTTTTCGGCCTTGTTCGGCCATCGTCAGGCTTACAAAAGATTGTGTTAATTAAGGTACATTCGTTCCCTATACCGATGGGATCCCATGGTTTACATTGGTCTTTGTGTCTTTTTAAAAATTATTTACTATTTATTAAAAACGATATAATACAATAAAATGTAAAATGTTATGAAATTTTAAAATCCCAGCAGGGATGGACGTAAGTTATGCGGTCGACTGTGGATGCACTTGATTGCCTGGTTGTATGAGGGTACTCGAGGCAATCGTTAGTAATATTTTCAGTGAGGCTTAGTTGTGTGGATTAGATTCGGGTGCGGATTGGATTCGAGAATATACGGTAATTTATTTTTGTATTTTCTTAAATCTTCACCATATAGCAAAACGTTCCATATATAATTGCGTTGCAGATTTCACGTGCCAATTTCTTATTTATTTATTTATTTGTAATTCTAGCATAATTTAACGATGCCTTGAGTATCGCTGGCTATGTAGAATCTAGTTTCTTACAAAATGAATCTTAGTTTCAGAATATCAGTGCATTTCACTGCGGTTTTCGTAAACTAAGTGTTGTTTTGGTGTTGTAGCAATCAAGTTCAGATTCGCTCCGTAGAAAAATTTCATCGAAATAGCCTACATTTCGGAGATGATGAGTTACATGCTGCACTTTTGTGCGCCTGTATACCTACTACTGAGTAAGCCATCATGGGCTGGCCAATTTTTGTATAAGGTGTTGAAAGGCATTCACGTTAGCTTTGTGCTTGTCTTTTCTATGACACAAATATTTAATAGAGTCCAGAAAGGTGTCTATAATTAATGTATTTATGGATTTGTACCTATAACACCCAATTAAACACCCCATAACTAATTGTCGGATTTTTTTCACTTTGCCCCTAGTCTCGCCGAGCATATCGTATCAAAACACAAGAATTTTACGACAAGCAGTCTGCGTTATTTGTCGCTATAGAACTGTTACACTCGTCAGCAAAATTATTACATATGATCAAAAAAGTCAAGTATTGTGCGTAGTGCCGATCGCGTTGGCCGTGCGTTCTACGGCTTACGTCTGCAACCGATCGGTTGCTAGGATTGACGGATCGAATCCCGCTGAGAGCATGGATGTTCGTCTGTTGTGTGTTGTGTAGGTGGTGGCCTCTGCGACGAGCTGGTCTTTCGTTCACTGGAGTCCTACAGGCCGTGTGTTATTTGATCTAGAAACATCAGCACTGAGGCGGCGTTGGCCAGAGATGGTCTTTTGGTCCAGAGCAAAATTATACCTGCTTTATTTATTTGCTTATTTATTTGTTTATTTTTTGAACGACACTGATAGTATCTCAGACTATGTAGATGGGAAGGAAGCGATAGTGTCCTGTTTTGAGTTAATGATCTAGAATTAGCCTGGAGGGTATGAGAAACACTAGGGTATGGAAAGGTATCGGTGTCGTCTCTGAGCATGGTAATGGATCTGTGCTTTCCATAAAAGGAAGGGAATTTTTTGACCACCCAAGCCGAGTTACCATTAGCTTCTCAAGTAGAATTCAGCTCTGTAGAGTTATTTAGTCGTAACTGTAAATTAAACACCTATCTCATGCTGTTACGTTTCATTATTTTTCCAGTTATTAAAAATTTCCCTAAGGAGTTTCCGTATTTTTTTCAAAGATCTAGCCCGTGATTTTCCCCACTATAAAAATATGCACTATGAAATATCTGTAGTCGCTTTTGGCGGCTGGAATCTGAAGCTCTGGTCGGCTAATGATGCTGTAGACTGCACATTCTATCCAGCCAATTATTTCACATGTCGTTACGCAGTAAATGCTAAACGTAAAATTATCCTATTAAGGGCCTGGACAGGCCCTTAGGGCTCCAGGAGGTTGATGCTCGCAGACTGTCTAGACAGTCGGTACATAAAGGTGGTAAGTTTGTCAGTCATACCCACCGACAGCCCCTAACCCCCCACCCCAGGTGATGTTCCTGGTACTCTTTCTGTCAGTGACTGGAGTCGACCCCAGGGCTTCAGTGCGGCCGGAAGGAATATTTCAATGAGAAACTCCAATAACCCCTTCGGGAATCAAACCCGCGACCTTCTGGTTTGTAGCGCAGTGATCGCTACATGACGGGCAGGTATACCGCAAAATACTCTTTCCTTATTAACCACCCCGTACTTTTTGTTACGGATACTGCACGCAAAATCTCTTGAGGCGTCGACTTCAGTTTTTGTGATGATATTGTAACACGTTTTTGTGCGTCCTATCACAGCTCTTACTTTTACTGTGTCCTTTCGCATCTCCGTCATGGCGTTGTATAAAACTGTCATTACCTCTTCGTGTCTCTTAGCGTCGAAGAGAGTGAAACCTGCGCCACCTTGTTTGAAAACCATTTCATCTAGAATTAATCTTCTCTTTTCAGCCTTCCTTATGGCCCGTCCGTTACTTCCTTGTGACAATAACAGGCTAGCAAGTGCTTTTCTTGCGTTTTGAGACGAATGTAGGTTTTAAAATTTGGTTTACAACTGATTCCCTCTAACGTTGAAGGAAGAGCATAGTTTGAGGATGCTTGAGAAGAGGGTACTCAGGAAAATACACTTGGGCCTACGGGGTGGAAGTTACAGGAGGATGAATAAAACAGTGTAATAAGGAGCTTGGCATGTGCCACGCGTGGAAGAAAGCTCTTTGTGGAATGCCGGAGAGAATTTTGTTTTTGCAGTGTACCCCGTCGGAAGGACGAAGTTAATACATGTGAAACTGCGAGACAAATGTAAAATTGAGAAAACTCTCTTCAGTAACTTCAGTTTTTTTTTTCCGAAAATTGAGAAAATACAGGTATTACTGGATTTCAATGGCAGAAAACGGGAACAGAATTGTGGAACCAATGGGTTAAAATATTCTTTTTATATTGATACTCCGGATAATGATCCATTCGAGTCTTGTAGTTGTGTATTGTCGTCTCTGAGGAATTTGTTCGGGATAGACTGCATTGAAGTATTTTCCCTCGGTCTGTCTAGGCGTATATCATAATAGTAACTTGAAATAAGCCACGACTTCTGACTTCATGATTATTTACTTACTTACTTACTTCCTAACTTACTATGTTTACTTGCTTACGTACTTACTTAACTACTTACTTACTTATTAACTTATTTACTTACTTACTAACTTATTTACTTACTAACTTATTTGCTTACTTGCTTACTTATTTACTTGCTTACTTACTTACTTACTTACATACTTACTTACTAACCTACTTACTAACTTACTTACTTATTTACTTACTTACTTCCTTACTTACTTATTCCATGGAGCACAGTCCTTCTTGAGAAGTTAACCGGCTTTCAGCTAGTCAAGAAATTCCCCGCATTTTATGGAACCCGAAGGTTCATTACCGCGTTCACAAGTGCCCGCCACCCGTCCGTACCTGAGCCAGTTCGATCCAGTCCATACCCCCACATCCCACTTCCTGGAGATCCATCTTAATATTATCCTCCCATCTACGCCTAGGTCTCCCAAGTGGTCTCTTTCTCTCAGGTTTCCCCACCAAAACCGTGTATACGCCTTTCCTCTCCCTCATACGCGCCAGATGCCCCGCCCATCTCATTCTTCTCGATTTTATCACCCGAACAAATTGGGTGAGGAGTACAGATCATTAATCTCTTCATTATGTATTTTTCTCCACTCCCCTGTCACCTCGTCCCACTTAGGCCCAAATATTCTCCTCAACACCCCATTCCCAAACACCCTCAACCCACGTTCCTTCCTCAATATGAGCGACCAAGTTTCACACCCTTACAAAACAGGCAAATTTATAGTCAATTATATCTTAATCTAAATGTTTGGATAGCAATTTGGAAGACAAAAGATTCTGCATAATTACCTTTCCAGTTTATTTGACGCTGCACATGTACAACCAAGACTGTTGAAATAATGTCTTTTAACAACCAATAAATGAATAATCTCAGCACTACCCAGTAAGACTCCGAGCAATTTGATGCGCGGGAACTGTAGGAACATGTCCAGTGATACAAATATCGGTGGAAGTAAATTATTTATAATGAAATTCAGATAGGTTCAGTATGTCTGGAGGGTATGAAAACGCTATAAAAATATTAAAAGGGGATAAAAATGTTTGTGAATATTAGACTTTTTGTTTTGCAGTGACTGCTAGAGACAGGTGCTGTAAATTCCGAGCGCTGTGTTCCGCAGTTGCTTACTGTCTTGAGGCTTCGTGACCAAGGGTCCGATAGCACAGGTGACTCCAACAGGCTAGCATATGAGTGTTAGTTCCTTTATGTAACTTTCCCAGTTTCATGTCTTCTTCCATCGATTTTGTTAGGCTTTGAGTTGTATTTCTGACGGTTGATAATGCCATCTATATTTCAGACATAACCTGCAGAATGTAGAAGTTGCGTTATAAAAATATTCAAGGACTTAACAAGTTTACGCAGCGTTACCGCGCTTTAGTAAATATGAACATGCTAAAGCTGGGTCAGTAATGTGACTAGGGAGTTGAAAGGTCTCGGTTCATACCCGTTTAGGTACTGTGAAATGTTTTCCACAAACACCTCCTGAGCGGCCGCAAAATCAACCCAATCTAATGGGTAATTAGGTGTCACTGAATAAAATTTTGTGTGCCTTTTTTGAAGTTCACACACAATGCTGTCGCCCTCTCAGGTTACCGCATTAGATCTCAGCAGGAAATGCAACGTCACGAGATTCGACGTTCTCACGGCAATGCTGACATTTCCATTCTTGAGCATGATTCAGCTTATACTGGTATATGCGTACGAACGTTTCGGACGAGTTTGCTGCTTCCATCTTCAAGGTAACCCAAGGAGAGTAGGTATACCACCAGGACTAATCGGAATTGGGTATCCGCACGACAGAATTTTTGGCTTGACTTGTAAGAGAAGACAACACGTTTCTAGGATACGTCGATGTCTGTACAGTAATCAGCATGGCGTCATATCCCAGTAGAACAGGATCTGCAGCCATGTAACATCGTTCACATACGAGTAGCGACGAATAAAATAATGGACAAACATGGTAAGGGGGTTCGTGTGTAAGGATTATTAATAAAAATGGAATTTGGCAATTGATTTACTAATCCTTGCTTACGGGTAAAGGGACGAACATTGGCTTGTATAGAAGGTACTGAATCATTAATAAGACACGGAGAGGATATCATGATCATGATCATGATCATCTTCATGGCGTGTGTTATTTTTTCTGCTTGTTGCGCCCCCAAAAGAATTTTTAGTGTTCAATTTAATCGCAGATTTTCAATATTATTTCAATAAGAGATATTAGAATATTTGAATAAAGAGAGACCAACTTGATGTCACTTGCTTTATTATTTCATTATTTAATGCTCATCGTGTTTCGAATGTTAATACATCCATCCTCAGGAGTTGGCGACTTATTTGTTGAGTTATTTCATAGGTTGTATTGCTGTGTAAGGATAGAGGTCTTTGCATTATCGTACTTATTTAGTGGCGAGTGTTTAGTCGTGACGTGTGTGGTTGTTTTAGAAAGCGTGTTTCTGCAAATATTGGCCGCTGCGGTGTCTTATGGTTATTGAGTTTTCTTTGTGTGTAG
>Ga0123353_10008551_pt1 | contig 13997 bp, 17 predicted proteins | sample TergutLab28metaG_3_FD_92763 | JGI IMG/M metagenome (GOLD analysis project Ga0123353, IMG submission 92763) | Labiotermes labralis P3 segment gut microbial communities from Petit-Saut dam, French Guiana - Lab288 P3 | ecosystem: Host-associated > Arthropoda: Insects > Digestive system > Gut ... | reverse complement strand
CTTTCTTCAGGCTTCGAAACGAAAGACGATACATGTTGACCCGATCCCTGAAAGTAATTTTATAGAAAAAACATCCCCGAACAGGGTGCGTTCCTCGAATGGCTTCCCGGCTGGCCAGCGCTTATGACTCTTCTTCACGTCATCTGTCCCTTTATGTACCCCCGCGCCCGCTCAAGGCCCTCCTGCACTTCTTCGCGGGAAAACCCGTTTGCCTCCAGCGCGTCATTGCCGAAATTGCCCAGCTGCTTGTAAAATTCCTCCGCAAGCATCAGGCAATCCGGGTCACCGGGCCGCAGATGCTCCCACAGCAGGTTTTCCGCCGCGCAGAAGTCAAGTTTAGCCAGCAGCGCGCACAGGCGTGACCAAATCAGGTCGTCCCCGGCGAACTGCTTTACTTCAATTTGTTGCTTGTTCTCTGGCTTATCGAAGATTTTGCGCGCAACATTTTCCGTAAAACTTTCGATACTGCGCATGAACCAGTCCTGTCCGTCCATCGCGTCACTCCTGTCCTTTTCCCATGTGATTATGATGCTCCCCGCGTAATTTTTTCGCGCAATCGTTGCCTTAATACTCCTATGCCCGTGATTTCTTCCGGCGGGGCGATGCACAGCCTTGCAATATCACCACCAAAGTCGTGAATCAGCATACCTTCCAGGCAGATATCCGTAAGCTCATCTATGTTATATTTGCCAAAAAAACCTTCCAGGTAGGCCCGCTCATACTTGAAGAGCTCGCATATCAACACATACTCGTAGTTCATCGGAGCAAGTACTGCGTCGGCAAAATCAATAATGCACAGCCGCCCATCCGGGGTTACGAGAATATTATCGCTGTTGAGGTCGCCGTGCACGAAGACTTTCTCGCCAAACTCATAGCTGCTAAGCCATGCCAATCGCTCTGCTTTAAAACTTTCCAGGAAGCATTCGAAGCGCGTGGCCCTGCTTGGGTCATGAATGGCATCAATGCCATTGAAGTCTTCACAGGCTGTGTTTAATTTGTTGCTAATGTCGCGCAATTGCCGGCCAACAGCATATTTTTCTTGTGCTGTATAATTTTTCGCGGCGGCGTCGAACTCCACGCCTTCGATAAAGCGCATGATCATGTAATCGAAGTTATACTTTTCGCAAACCCTGCCCGCCGCAACGCATTCCGGGGCGCAGACACCTAAGGCTTTTGCGCGGCGCACGGCAAAAATCTCAGTTTGGTAATCTCCGTAGCTGTCCATGCCGGACTCCGGCGGCGCATAGATTTTCGCGACATAGGCGCCGATCTTAAATACAGCGTTCGACCCTGGATTGAGATATTCTACCCACGTGAATGGCAGGTTTTCTTTTTCAAAAATATGCCTGATCAATGGCTCCCAGGCGGGAATGGATTGATAAACCCGCTCCCAAGCCACCCAGCCGTCGATTGTTTCAGTGAAATGGTGCATGTTAGACCTCGATTGCCTCTTTCGCCTCTTCGGTAAGACGACGGCGTTCGGCCAGTTCGGCCTCTACTTTCACGCGCAGTTCCGCCGGGTACCTGTATAAAAGCCGCGACACAAATACAATAAAGGTTCGCAAAACGGGCATCCACAGGTACATCAGCGGCATGTAGCGAATATAGGTTTCCGTTTGGCCGGGCAGGTCAATCGGGTTGCCGTCCAAGTCTCTGTCAAGCCCGCGGCCAATGCCCCGGGCGGGATCGAAACCCAACACGAATTGCAGGAACAGCCTGCCTGTAATCGCATCGATGTTATTGGTTATAAATTTGTTCTTTAAGCCGTTGACAGCCATGTTTGCGCCTTCGCTGCGGCGGCCGGTTTTGTATTCCACGTAGTCGAGCATTTCAAATTGGTTCATTCTGCCGCTAACCTCCTGCACGCGGCCGAAGGTGCGGATGAACATTTCCATGCTTGTGTGGAACAAAAACCGTGGGAAGGTATGCACGCCCACAGCCGCCCTGGCCGCGTTGCACACGGTTGAAATGCCTTCGTGCAATACTTGCATGTTACGCGGGCCTCCAACTTTGCGAATAATCGGCAGCGCAAAGGGCATAAGAATATTTTGGGGAAGTGAAACGATATTATCGCGCAAAAACAGCAGGAACTCACCGCGCGCGCCGCCAAGGTTGACAACGTCGTCGATGTTGCTGTAGCGATAGAAATCCTGTTCCGAAACGCCGGGCAGGACTGCGCGGGCAAGCGCCGAAAAGTTATCAAGCCAAAAATAACGGTTGTACCACGTAACGCGGAAGGACTCGATAATCCCATTGACAACGCCCTTGATACCAAAGCCCGTCTTCGGTTGAATATGGTCCGGCACGCGCTGGATGATGAAGGTTGGCCCCAGCTCCAGCAACATCCCGGGGATCGCAAAAATCACGGCGCCCAAAACAATAATGCCGTATTCCGACCAGCCGAACACCTCGCGCAGGCCGATCACGGCCCAAATAAGGGGCGCCAGCATTTCGTGGATCGTCGTACTGATCCCCTGCGCCCAGTTGATCTTGCGCCGTTGCTCGGAATCACCCGTGGTGTGCACGATAAGTTTTGTGCCGGAAACACCCGCGGGCGTGCCGGTCAAATCGTTGAGACAACGGCAGGCGATGAACAGGCCAATGCGCTGCGCATGGCTGATGCCGCCGAAGTTGAACATGGGGAGCACCCGCATAATAGGGCTCATGATCGTGTTAATACGCACAATCCAACGGTGAACATTCAATTTATAACTTCTAGTATCCATGAAAGCGCCGATAAGGGGGTCGTTAAGTCCGTCAAACAAGCCGGAGACCGTCTGCCCCACCGCCTGTATGCTCGGCGGCATATGAAACACATTTTGGAACAGCCACATATCCTGCCAAAAGAACCCGGCGCGAATGCCCACAAGGCCTGTAAGCATGTGCGTAGCCAACTCCCACGGGCGCACGCGCTCGAAGGGCAGGTCGGCTCCCTTCATGAATTTAACTGGATGCCGAAAGGCATAGCGGATCTGCATTTTCATTTCCGGATTGATTTTAGGCGCCATGCAGTGATCTTCCTTCCCCAATATAATAATGATCGGGCGGCAGATTGCCGCCCCTGCACACTATTTTATCTTATTTTTCGCTTTCTGTCAAGGGAAATAACTCCCTTGCCCTGGCAAACTCACTGCGCAGCCACAGCCAGCCGAACAGAGCTTCCAGGCCTGTGGCCATGGCATATTCCTCGCGGGTACAGCTTTGCGGTACAGTCCCCGGCTTCGCGTTTTTGCCCCGGCGGAAGACCGCAGCTTCTTCTTCTGTCAGCAATGGCAATAAATTGCGTGCAAGTTTTGCTTGCGCTTGCGCATTCACTTGCGCTGTGGCGCGTTTATGCAAATCGCCTGCAGGGCGGTTGGCTTCGAATAAAAGCCGCTCCCTTACCAACAGCCCAAAGGCGGCATCGCCCAAGAAAGCCAGTGCGAGAGGACTATAGTGGGATGGATTCATATAGGATTCTCGTTTCGGTTGAAATGCTGCTATGATAGAACTCAGCGAAGCGACGGGGCCCTACCGCAGGTAGTCAAACTCGAAATCATAAATCGATACCGTATCGCCTTCCTGCACGCCCAGCCGTTCCAGCTCATCTATGATACCGCTGCTTTGCAGCACCCGCTGGAAATACTGCAGCGACTCGTAGTCTTTCATATTACAGGCGCGCAAAATGCGCAGCAGCCATGGGGCTTCGATGATGAATATATCGTCCTCAATCGTGATTTCGAAGCGCTGCTGCTGTTTTTCCTCAAAGTTATACAGAGACAGTTCTTCCGCCTCATAACGCTTGATGGGCGGCAGCGCGCTCAGCTTTTGCGCCACGGCGTTGATCAGCCCCTGCGTGCCCTCGTGGATCGGCGCACAGATTTCATAATACGCATAGCCCTCACCCTCGATATATTCGCGCAAGCGGGCAAGCTGCTCGGGCGTGGCCAAGTCGATTTTGTTCGCGGCGACGATTTGCGGCCGTTCAGCCAGCTCCGGGTGGTACAGTGCCAATTCACGATTTATCATATTAAAGTCTTCAATGGGGTCGCGGCCTTCGCTTCCCGCGGCGTCCAGAATATGCACGAGCATGCGGCAGCGTTCCACATGCCGCAAAAAAGCGTGGCCCAGGCCGATGCCCTCGCTCGCGCCCTCAATGAGGCCGGGGATGTCCGCCATAACGAAACTGTGGCCAAGCCCGAGGCTCACCACACCCAGCACGGGTGTGATCGTCGTAAAGTGATAGTCCGCCACAATGGGCTTTGCTTGGCTGACCACGGAAATCAACGAGGATTTCCCCACATTCGGGAAGCCCAGCAGGCCGACGTCGGCCAAAAGCTTAAGCTCTAGGGTGACTTCCCAGCTTTCACCGGGGGTACCGGGCTTGGCGAAGCGCGGGGCCTGGCGGGTGGGCGTGGCAAAGTGGACATTGCCCCAGCCGCCGCGGCCCCCTTTCGCAAGCTGCACGGGTTCGTCACCGGAAATATCCGCCATCAGCCTGCCTGTTTCGGCTTCTTTCACGAGCGTGCCGCGCGGTACGCGAATCACCAGGTCCTCGCCCTGCTTGCCAGAGCGCCGCCTGGATTCCCCATCGGCGCCTTTTTGCGCGGCATATTTACGCTTATAACGGAAATCCGATAACGTGCTTAATGTGTCGCAGGCTTGCAGGAAAATGCTGCCGCCGTGGCCGCCGTCGCCGCCGCTGGGGCCGCCCGAAGCCACGTATTTTTCCCGGTGGAACGCGACGCAGCCGTCGCCGCCCGCACCTGCGATGAGGGTTATTTTCGCAGTATCAACGAACACTGGTCAGCCTTCCCTTCACTTTTTCTTCGCCAAGCACCCGCATCACTGCCCACAGGTCAGGGGTGTTCTCCCGCCCGGTAACAGCCATGCGAATTACGCCGCTGACATCGCCCACATGGCCCTTTAGCCCTTCGGGATTTGCCTTAAAGGCTTTTACGTCAGGACTATAGCCTAATGGTTCGCAGATGGACTTAATTTTTGCAAACCAAGCGTCTTTGTCGTCTTCGGCAGAGTAGGCCTCGAGATACGCTTGCAGGATCAGGCCCCCTTCTTTAGAGAGGGGGGGCCAAAGGCCGGGGGATGTCAACTCATCGTAAAAATACGAGTAAAATTCGCGCACTTGGCTCCAATGGGCGATATCCTTGCGGGGCTTTTTGCCCCCCCGGTCGATGGAAAACATGGCAATGGCGTAATCCGGGTCACGGGATAACAGCGCGGCAAGTTCTGCGTCATAGCTTTCGGCCCAGGCGAGGGCTTGCGCATAGACATCCTGCGCAGCCATGCGGGAAATCACGTTTTTGCTCACATCTTCGAGCTTCTGCAGGTCGAACAGTGCGCCGCTCACGCTCATTTTCTTCAAGCTGAAGGGGAATTTACTCAGCGGCAACGCAGGATTGGCCCGCCGCCATTCTTCAAAATTGGAGTTAAGCAACGTGAGCAAATATTCTTGTACAGCCGCGGCGGGGTAACCTTGCCGCGTATACCAGCTCACGGCGACTTCGGGGTCTTTTCGCTTGCTCTGCTTGCGCTTGCCGCCGGTTTCTTCATCTATTTTCATTAAAGGGGCGATATGCGCGTATTTTGGCATTTTAAAATTCAGCAGTTTGAACAACTGTACATGCAGCGGCAAGCTGGGCAGCCACTCGTCCGCACGAATCACATGCGTCGTATGCATCAAATGATCATCCACCGCGTGGGCCAGGTGATATGTGGGGATGCCATCGCTTTTGAGCAGCACGATATCCATGTCGTACTCCGGCAACTCCAGTTTGCCCCGTACCAGGTCATTAACAATGATTTTACGGCTGGCATCGCCCGGCGAACGCAGGCGCAGCGTGAAAGCCTCTCCGGCTTCAACTCTCCGCAATTGCTCTTCTTCCGAAAGGTTCCGGCACCTTGCCCATGCGCCATAATAGCCCTTGTTTACGCCTTCGGCTTCCTGCTTTTCGCGCAGGGCCGCAAGGTCATCAGAAGAGCAAAAGCAGGGATATGCCAGACCCTGTTCCAGCAGCTGCTTGGCGTATGTATGGTAATACTCTTTGCGCAGGCTTTGCGTGTAGGGCCCATATACGCCGATCTCAGTGCCTGGACCCGTTACGCCTTCGTCAGGCACAACGCCCATTGCGGCGAGGCCATTGACGATTGGGCTTACGCCGTCTTCAATTTCGCGTTTTTTATCGGTGTCCTCCAACCGCAGGAAGAACACGCCCCCGCTTACATCCACGAGGATCCTGTCCACAAACGCGCTCAAAACATTGCCGATGGTCATGAAGCCCGTGGGGCTGGGGGCAAAGCGCGTAACCATTGCGCCCTCGGGCAGGCTGCGCGGGGGGAACCGCGCTTCCAGCTCAGCTGGAGAAAGCAGCTCGGATGCAAACACCGCTTTTGTTAATTTAGCACAAAAAACATGGTTCATTCTGGAAATCCTCCTCCAAGATATGGGCAGGTTTATTTGTTTTCCTGCCATTATTTCACTCTTTCGTGGGCGATTTTTTGGTGTTTTGCTGCACTGTTATCCACATTATCCACTGAGTTTTCCACCAACATCAGGAAAATGACATCAATTGGAATCATTTTGTCACGTTTCTGGTAGATGCAGGTCGCCAGTTACGATCATTCGGTAATTCTTCCCAACCGTAACAATAATACCATTTTCTAGTACAGTCGACAAATAGGGCGTACGTGAAACCAGGGTTAAATTCCACATCACGTTGGGGTAAACCTTGCCTGCGTCATTTGTCACGATAGCCAGCTTTGGTCGCAGCATGCGCAAAAACGCGGCGGATGTACTCAGCGTGTAGCCATGGTGCGGCAGCTTGAGCAAATCCACAGGGCCACCCACCTGCCGCGCGATTTCCCGTTCCAGGCCACGGTTGGCATAGATATCGCCGGTCAATAGCGCACGAAATTCGCCGTATTCCGCCAGCATAACAATTGACCGGTCATTCTCGTTGCTGCGCAGCGAGTGCTCAGTATTCAGAAAATGCAAAGTCATTGCGCCGAATGGAAATGGCATGTCCGGCAGGTTTTCTTCAATATAAAAGTCGCGTGCAATCGCCGCTTGCGCAATCGCCTGCCGGGTGATGAGCACATCCCGGGAGGCTTGTCCTGTGCGTGGGCTAAGATAAACCCGGCCCGCCTGTATGGCAGGATCGCTGAAAATCGCCAGAAAGCCGCCTGCATGGTCATAATGAAAATGCGTGGGCAGCACGAAATCAAGGTGCACGATACCGTTTTCATCTGAGGCGACGCGTTTAAGGTAATCGATCACACGCTGCTCAAAACCGGGGCGGCGTACAGCTGCGATGGGGTTATTGCTGCCCCATCCGCTATCAATGAGCGCAAAGCGGCCTTCGCTTTCAATTAAAATACAGTCGGAATTCCCCGTGTTCAGAAAATGAAAACGCGTTTCCCCGCTGCCCTGGAATGTCTCGGGGCCTATGGCAATGCTGTTTTCCAAATGATTGCGAAGCAGCACCGCCGCGATATCGAACAGGAAGATGGACACCATCCCGCCGACGACAATGTAAGTCGCAATAATTCTAGCTGTGCTTCTTCTTTTCACTTATCCGCCCATTTCGTAATTGCGCAGTTAATCCATAGAATCAAAATCGACGTTCGCAAGCAGGGCTTTAAGCGCCGCCGCTTCGTCGCCGCTAAGAGTTACGCCTTTGCCCATTTTCTCGCGTTCGGGCGCCCATTCGCGGATATCATATTTCGGCTCGCGGCCGTTCCAGCTGATGAGATTAAGTTCTTTGGTCCAGCCGCGCGCGGTTTCGCTGAGTATGCCCAGTTCTTCTACTACTTCATAAGTGAATTCTGCCATTTCCGTTCCCTTTCCGTAAGTAAAGATATTTTCTACTGTATGGTATTCCATTCGCTGTGAAATGGTACCTGCTATATGATAATATTTTAGCACATAGCGGGAAAAAATGCAAGCCTTTTATATGGCTGCAAGGGCGGCTTGCAAGCCGCCCGCAACTATTCCGGCAACCTAGCCTAAAACCAAAGCCAACGCCGCCGCAATCACCGCGCCAATGGCCCCCGAGCCCAACAGCGCACCGATGGTCATCATGCGGCTCTGGGCGATTTTGCTCGGCGGCGGAGCGCTGCAGTTGCTTGCTACCGCGCGTGCCCGGTCACGCAATGTGCCCTCGCTGAGGGCGGAGTATTCGGGTTTGACAAAGAACAGCACCCGCTCGAAATATTCGCACTCGCTTTCCATGACTTCGATAACCCTATGGTTAACTCCTTTGATCATATTAATGAAAACCCCGCTTACTTATTGATGTAACTATTGTTGACCGGAAGGGCTGCGCCCATGCACTGCCAGCCAATTAAAATTTGCGGACACCCCCCTTGGCGGCTTTGCATATGATAGCATGACCGGCAATTGAGGGGTCCGGGGCCAGGATCGGGATGCGCGCAGCGCACCCTGTAACCTGATTCCTGATACCTGACCGCCGGGTATTCATAATACCTAATGAAACGGAAGATGATATATGTCAACTTGCAATCCTTTCTTCGGTGGCGGCGGCTGGGGCGGCGGCAGCTGGGGCAATAACACCACTTTCCTGCCCAGCGGCTGCATCCTCAAGTGCCCGCCATGTTCCTCAACCCGTCCGCCAATATGGCCCCCGTGGCCGCCACAGCCACCCTGGCCGCCACAGCCACCTTGGCCGCCGATGCCACCATGGCCGCCATGGCCGCCTCAGCCACCCTGCAGCGGCAGCGGCGGCGGTGGTTGGCCATGGCCTCCCGGCGGCGGCGGCAATGTCACTTGCCCGCCCGGCTGCTGTCCCAACCACTGCCCGCCCGGCTGCTTCCCCTGCGGCAACGGCAGCAATTGCCCGCCCGACGGCCCCAATTGCCCGAGATGCCCCTGGGCAGATAGTTGCTCGGTGTTTGGCGGCATGATCCGCTCCGGCCCGCAGATGGTAGATATCGGCGTAGGTATCCAAGGCACCATTCTCGCCATGGACGCCCCGCTCCAACTGCAATGCGTCTCCTTCAGCGGCAACAGTACAATCACCGTCAATTGCTCCGGCACCTATAAACTGACCTTCTTCGGCAATTTCGCTTTCAGCGTCGACACGCGCCTGACCTTCTATGTCAAAGCAAACGGCACCACGTTGAGCGAGACCGTGATTGTCAAAGACGTCACCGGCACAGACCTTGACAGCTTCGAGCGTTCCGTGCTCGTCCACCTGTGCGCCCAAACAAACCTGATCGGCGTGGTCGACAACGCCACCACCGCCAATGGCGGCAATGCCGGCACGCTGACAATCCCGGCCAATGGCGTGCACCTGCAAATTGTCCGCATCGGCTCCTAGGCAACAGGTACCGGACCTGACGATAAATAAAATAAGCACCGGGGCAGCGAATTCTGTCCCGGTGTTATTATGTGTTATAAAAAGTGCCCCGCAGCTAGTTCTAAATCATTGCTCGGCAAAGCCCGAATTCACCAGGCGCACCAGTTCTTCCACAGCGGCTTCTTCGTCCGCGCCGCCTGCAAGAATACGAATATCCGTGCCGCCGACAATCCCCAGCGACAATACGCCCAACAGGCTTTTTGCATTCACGCGGCGGTCATCCCGCTCCACCCAGATGGAAGATTTAAACTCGTTTGCTTTTTGGATGAAGAAAGTAGCCGGGCGCGCGTGGAGCCCTACATGGTTTTGCACCGTAACTTCTTTTGAATACATAAATACACACCCTGTCTCTTATTTTCCGCCGCGCAGGACAGCTTGCACCTGACGCACAGTACCTATATCATCATTATATCACATATTTTTTATACGTCAACGGGTTTGCAGCGTTTTCATATACCCCCACAAAGCAGGGAAATCCAAATAAAGCTTTGCTGTGCAAAGTGCCCAAAACATCAGCGACAATTTTGTTGACATTTCCAACAGAACAAGCATTAAAGCGTGGCCAAGTTTTGATTCTCCAGCGCTTGCAGCAGGGCTTTCAGGCATTCTTCGTGTTCAGGCGCTTTGCGCATTTTTGCGGACGCGGAGGTTTTAATTTTGCGCAGCTTGCCGTTTTGCATAACCGAGAAAGTGAAGTACGTATTTTTAAGCACCTTGCCGGCCTTCACTTTCATGCCCGCGATTTGGTCGAAGGGCAGGCTCATTTTGTCCGCCACCACATAGCCCTTCCCGAAGCGGATTTCGAGAAAGTAAAAGTTCAGGCCATTTTGATCGACAGCCACCAACGTGGTGCGCATAAAAAATATAATCATGATCGGTATGAACGCCGCGGCAGTGCCTCCGCCGCCCGCATGCCGCAGGATGATTATGTTGAGCACCATAACGGCAAACACACTATCAGCATGCTGGCAATCATCACGATGGTGGTGCGGCCTGTCCACAGCTTCAGCTTGCGGCCGGCAAGGAGACGAAACACTTTTTCGTTGACTTCGGTGTTGGCGCAAACGATGGGCGCGTTCCCAGCGCCGGGTTCAAACGCTTCGATAGCTTCTTGGAATTTTTGGTACCTGGTCATGCGTAGAATCCCTCCTGTGAATGATTATCCATAAATGATAATAAAACCGCCAGATTTTCACCCAGCGGCCCTTTGCTATGCTAACTTACTTCAATTCCGAGAAATACTTAATCACGCGCACCATCTGGCAGGTGTAGCTATACTCGTTGTCATACCAGGAAACAACCTGCACCTGATAGGTGGCGTCGTCGATTTTCGTCACCAGGGTCTGGGTGGCGTCGAACAGGCTGCCATTGCGCAGGCCGATCACGTCGCTGGAAACGATTTCGTCTTCGGTGTAGCCGTAGCTTTCGCCGTCCGCGGCGGCTTTCATCGCGGCATTGATACTATCTTTCGTGATATCTTTGCCTTTCACGACTGCGACGAGAATGGTGCTCGAGCCGGTGAGCACGGGCACGCGCTGGGCGGAGCCAACGAGCTTGCCGTTGAGTTCCGGAATGACCAGGCCGATGGCTTTCGCGGCGCCTGTGCTGTTGGGCACGATGTTGCAGGCAGCGGCGCGCGCGCGGCGGAAGTCGCCTTTGCGGTGCGGGCCGTCAAGGATCATCTGGTCACCGGTATAGGCGTGCACGGTGGTCATGATGCCGCTTTGGATGGGCGCGTAATCGTTGAGGGCCTTGGCCATGGGGGCCAGGCAATTTGTGGTGCAGCTGGCGGCGGAGATGACCACGTCGCTCGCGTCAAGGATACCCTCGTTCACGCCATAGACCACGGTCTTGGTTTTCGCGTCCGCCGGGGCCGAAACCACGACTTTTTTTGCGCCCGCCTGAATGTGCAGGCCCGCTTTTTCCTGCGTAGTGAACACGCCCGTGCATTCGAGCACGACGTCCACGCCAAGTTCGCCCCAGGGCAGTTCTGTGGGGTTCATGATGCTGTAAATGGTGATGGTCTTGCCGTCCACGGTGATGCTGCCGTCGCCCGCAGCCACGGTGTGGCCGTCGTAGCGGCCCTGCGCGGTGTCGTACTTGAGCAGGTGGGCGAGCATGTCCGCGCTGGTCAGGTCGTTGATGGCGACCACTTCGTAGCCTTCCGCGCCGAACATTTCGCGGAACGCCAGGCGGCCGATGCGGCCAAATCCGTTGATTGCAACTTTAACTGCCATTTGAAAATACCTCCAGAGTAATCATATTATTTTATTTTCCACCACATAGTTTACCTCTTTTTCACGGAATTTGCAAGACATTCCTCTAAAATCAGTAAACTTTTGGCAGTTTACACAATTTTCGTTTTTCATCCACGGGATTTGCAATAATATTCCTACATGAATACGATTGTTTACACGATAGAAGAGCAGTTCCGTGCCGTGATGGAGCTGCCGCTGGCCGCTGAAAACGAGGCACGGCTGCGGGCTGCGCTGCAGGAGCTCATGTATAACCTCCTCGCAGACCCGCAGCGCAAGCATGATTTTAAATTGCAGAGCATGCTGCTTGCCTGCAAAATGCGCATGCGCGCTTTGCAGAATTTGATTGCCTGCGGAAAAAGCGAAACGACCTTTTGGCGCTGCGACATCCGTTCCATGGCAGAAGACATTTGCTCTGCCGCTGACCTGCTGTTGAGCCCCCTGGACCGTGCCGTCCATTTTGAAGCTCCGGAAGAATATATCGAAGCCGCCTGCTCGCCCCGGGATTTCAGCTGGCTTGTGCTTGAGCTCATTTGCAACGCCGCGCGGCATACCCACGGCGAGGACATCACCGTGCGCATGCAACCCAAACGCCCATTAAAGCACAGAAAACCCAACGCCTGCGTGCTGACTGCCGAAAGCGCGGGCAGCATTGATTTAGGACAGCTGCATGCTTCCTGTTCCCGGGAAGGCTCCGGCGTTTCAGCAATGCTGCGCACGGCACAGCTGCACAACAGCACGCTGCTGTGGCTTGGCCGGGATGGGCAGTCCGTTGCTGCGTGGCGGTTTCCGTTGCAAAAACCCTCTGGGCTGCTTGAGTGGGAGGCTCCGGATTTGGTTGAATTGCTCAGCGACCAGTGCTCGCAGGTATATGTTGCGCTGGCGCAGGTTTGCGGATGAAAACAAAAAAGCGGCTGCGATATCACAGCCGCTCATGGTACTTATTTTATTTTCTGCAAAAACATCTCGATGATATCATCCAAATCCGGCTTGCCGATTTCTTGCAGGTTATATTCCACGCGGGTGTTGGGCTTGTTGATCTCTATGATGCGACCCAGGTCAATCGGCGTGGCAATTACAACAGAATCGCAGTCAGTTGCTTCGATCGTAGCGGCTAAGTCCTGCATCTGCTGTTCGCCGTAGCCCATGGCGGGCAGAAGATTACCTATCTCTGGGTAAAGCCGGAAGGTCTCCGCGATTTTACCCACAGCATAAGGCCTTGGGTCGATGAGCTCTGCCGCGCCGAAGCGCTTGGCCGCCACAATGCCCGCGCCGATTTTCATCTCGCCGTGGGTGAGGGTCGGGCCATCCTCCACAACGAGCACGCGCTTTCCGCGAATGGCCTCGGGCGCGTCCACGCTGATGGTGGAGGCTGCCTCCACAACACTGGCGCTCGGATTCACCTTGGCGATATTTTCGCGCACTTGCTGAATTTTATCGAAGTCCGCGCTGTCGATCTTATTGATCACTACAACATCGGCAATGCGCAGCGTAACTTCCCCGGGGTAGTAACTCAACTCGTGGCCGGGGCGGTGCGGATCGGCAATCGCTATGGTTAGGTCGGCATTGTAGAATGGGAAATCGTTGTTGCCGCCGTCCCACAAAATCACGTCACAGCCGTTTGGGTCATTTTCGGCCGCACGCAGAATCGCCTCATAGTCCACGCCCGCGTAAATTACATTGCCGCGTACGATATGCGGTTCATATTCTTCCATCTCCTCAATTGTGCATTTATGCGTTTTCAAGTCTTCAAGCGTGGCGAAGCGCTGGACTTTCTGCGCCTCCAAATCGCCGTATGGCATGGGGTGGCGCACAGCAATAACCTTCAAGCCACGCGCCATGAGAGCTTCCGCAACACGTCTTGTCGTTTGGCTTTTGCCGCAGCCAGTGCGCACCGCGCCAATGGCAATGACCGGCTTCGTGCTCTTGATCATCGTGTTTTTCCACCCAAGAAGGGTAAAATCCGCCCCCGCGGCATTGACTTGCGCACCGATGCCCATCACGGCGGCATAGGGCACGTCGCTGTAGGAAAACACGCATTCGTCCGCATCAAGCTCTTTGATCAGCCGCTCAAGGTCTTTTTGCTCATAAATAGGAATGCCCTCGGGGTAGAGCTCGCCGGCAAGCGAAGCGGGATACTTCCGGTCAGCGATATCCGGAATTTGCGCGGCTGTGAAAGCTACGACATTGTAATTTGGGTTACCACGGTAAAAGGTATTAAAGTTGTGGAAATCCCTGCCTGCCGCGCCAATGATAATTACGTTACGAGTGTTAGCTGCCATTTGTCATCTTCCTTACATATCAAAATGGGATGGCAGCGATAAATGACTGCCTAACTATTAATTATAAAGGAATGAGCGAGAAAATG
>Ga0123353_10008549_pt1 | contig 13998 bp, 6 predicted proteins | sample TergutLab28metaG_3_FD_92763 | JGI IMG/M metagenome (GOLD analysis project Ga0123353, IMG submission 92763) | Labiotermes labralis P3 segment gut microbial communities from Petit-Saut dam, French Guiana - Lab288 P3 | ecosystem: Host-associated > Arthropoda: Insects > Digestive system > Gut ... | reverse complement strand
GACGTGGATGTCATGCATGACAGAATCGAAAACGGGGCGAACCTATTGAAAGACCACGTTTTTCAGTTCGATTTTCTGAATGACAATTTTTCCAAGTTGCCGGAGGGGTTGCGGGATATTATCAACGATCCAAAGTTGCGGAAAAAGTTGATTATTTATATCAATCCGCCGTATGCGGAAGCTGGCGACACCAAACAGAGAGGCGGGACTGGAAAAAATAAAGATGGTGTCGCATTGATTCACCAAATCAATAGTCGCTATGGATCGGAGTTAGGAAAAGCCGCCAATGAATTATTCGCATTGTTTTTTATGCGTGTCATCAAAGAAATTCCCGATGCAAAACTTGCTTCGTTCGGCACGTTAAAGTATGTCAATTCACAGAACTTTATCAAGTTTCGCGAGAGTTTTTTAGCCGAGTATAAAGGTGGATTTATTTGTCCCGCCAACACTTTTGATAATGTAATTGGTTTCTTTCCAATCGGCTTTCTGATCTGGGACACTTCCAATAAGAAAAAATTTCAGAAGACAAAATTAGACACTTTTGACAGAAATGGTTGCCCTTGTGGAAAAAAAACGATACACAACATTGGTAAAGCAAATCCACTCACATTGTTTACAAAAACCGAACGCAACAAAAACGCCATTCTGATTGGGCATTTTGCAGCGCGTGGTTGCGACTTTCAAAATCAGCAAGCCGTTTTTATCGACAACTTAGAAAGGGAAAAGAAGGGGGGGGGATTACATGTGGTTGTTTCGGACGTGAACATTATTGATGTTGCAATATCTTTCACTGTCCGCCATTGTATCGAACATACTTGGATAAATCATAATGACCAGTTTCTTTATCCTAATAAGAAGTGGGAAAATGACATCGAATTTCAAAATGATTGCCTTGCCTACATGCTGTTTCACGGAAAAAACACTATTCAATCGCAACACGGAGTGAATCATTGGATACCTTTTTTGGAAGGCGAGGTCAATGCTCGTGATAAATTTGACAGTCATTTTATGGTGAGTTTCATTAGCGGAAAGTTAATACCTAACAGATACTCAGATTTATTTGAGCAGAATGTAGATAAATTCTTCAAACGCGAATTTTCAGCCGAGGCGCAAGCGGTGTTTGACGCAGGTAAAAAACTTTGGACATACTATCACGCACAACCGAACTGCAACGTGAACGCCAGTTTGTATGACATTCGGGAGCATTTTCAAGGTCGCAATGCAAACGGCAAGATGAACAATAAATCCACCGATGAAACGTACAATGGTCTCATTGCAGAGTTGCGTTCGGCATTGAAGACGTTGGCGGAAAAAATTGCTCCGAAAGTTTATGAGTATGGGTTTTTGAAAGAGTAGTGTGCCGTAAGAGCAGTCAGGGAAACTTGACAAAAAAACCAATCGACGCAAACACATGATTGTGCAAGAATGGCTAACCTATCACGCACGTAAAGGATAAATGACCACAAGGGGTTAACGCGATGCGGCAGAAATAGGTACAGGAGCGTTGAAGGCAAAACTAACAAACACGGTGCCCCTTTCTCCCCTTGTAGAATCCGCTTTTTGGTGTAGAATAGGGGACGTGTTCTTCCTGCAACGAGCGGATTCACGTTTCAGTGAATCCGGTCTATATGTCAACACACAATCACTCTACGGGGCACTCTACGGGACATCATTCGCATGTGATCACAACCCGAAGCGAACGAGTTGCCCAGCGATCCGCCACACGGGGCTTTTTTGCCAATGTTGCCGCTTTCCTCAAAGACAAACACCGAGGAGAATTCATCGTTCTCATGTTCCTCACATCAATTGTGCTCGGTTGCGCCATCGGTGCTTGGAATGAACCCTTTCGGTTCCGAATCAACAGCGTCATTAACCGCGCCATCATTTGCAATATCCCCTTTTCGGTATCCAGTCCCGAACAAAAACGTTTGGAAGAAGACCGTACCCGGATGACCTCGCCCCATGTGTTCAGCAACGACGTACAGTCCCTCACGCAACTCCGCGAAGCCCTCTGGAATACGGTTGCTTTCCTCATCAAGGTAAATTCCTACGATGAACTCAATGAACATGAAAAATCCACGTGGTCAGATTTTCTACGCCCCGTTGGGCAAGAGGATGTTCCAGAGAATTTGGATGTCGAAGCCGCTTTTGCCGCCTTCGCCGCCTATTTCAAAGACGACATTGACTTTGACCAATTTCAATTAAAATTACGCGTCGTTTTCACTCCACTTGAAATTCATGGTGTGTTGAAGGGGCTTCCTTTCGGACCGGAACGCGGGAACCAAGATAGAGTATTGGTCTATCGAAAACATGACACCCATGAACAGGCTATTGAATTCAAAGTCAGCGATATACTCTTGAGCGTCGGAACACCGTTAAGAGATAGTTTACGCAAGGAAATGGGAGATTTTCAGTTGGGCGATCAACTGTATAATTGGATCTATCCCAAGTTACAGGAAACGCTCCAAGAAGACCTGTATGCGACTGCTAAAAACGAAGAAAAAGCCGTTGCTACGATAGGAGATGTGATGCTCGGATACACGCGGGGACAACTCCTTGTTCCTGCCGGTTCTGTCATACAACAGAGCGATCTCAACTTGCTCCTCGCCGAATATAAAGCGTCGTTACAGGATCGGACGAAAATGCAACAAATCAGTCGCTTCGGCGCGGTGAGTGGCGTTTTTTTTCTTATCCTGTTAATCATGGTCTCCCTCGTTTTCCGAATAGAACGCCGCCGTCCCCACACTCCTGTTGCGTTTTTCTTTCTGCTACTCGGTATGATCGCCACCGTCGCGGTGGCACAATGGATGCAACGATTTACTTTCACCGGTGCCGAATGGGAAATCCTGCCCCTGATGATCTTTGTCATGCTTATTTCCATTGTCTATTCGTGGGAATTGGCGATGATCATTTCGGTTTTTCTAACCATCGTGATCGTTAGCGGAAACGGCGGAAGTATCGACCTACTCATCATTCTGCTAGGAACAATGGTGGCAACCTCGGTTCAACTCGGAAGGCTACGTTCGCGAGGAAAACTGGTAATGGTTGGGACCCTTTCGGGACTGGTTGCTTTTTTTCTGACCATTGCGACGGGATTCCAAGGAGACCGCATTCTAGGGGGATTGCTCTATATGGATGCCGCTGTAAATTTCCTCTGGGCTCTTTTGGCGGGATTGTTGATGACGGGAATTCTGCCCTTCGTCGAAAAGCAATTCGATATTTTGACGGATATGAGTTTGCTCGAACTCGGCGATGTGTCGCATCCGTTGTTACAGGAATTGATAAAAGTTGCCCCGGCAACTTATGGACATTGTACGCAGGTCGGTGCAATAGCGGAAACTGCTGCCGATGCAATACAGGCAAGAGGTCTGCTAACCCGAGTCAGTGCCTATTTTCATGACATTGGCAAAATCATGAAACCGGAGTATTTCAGCGAAAATCAAGGGGGGCTTGAAAATGTTCACGATACCATCGAACCCCAACTCAGTACCATCGTGCTGGTCGCACACGTTAAAGACGGCGTGGACTTAGCGCGCCAATATAATCTCCCCAGACCGCTGATTGACATGATCGAACAGCATCACGGAACCTCATTGGTGTCGTTTTTTTACAGCCGGGCAACAAAGGGAGGGAAAGAAGATGTCGAGGAAAGTACGTTCCGGTATCCCGGTCCGAAGCCGCACTCAAAGGAGGCGGCGATTTTAATGATTGCCGATACATGTGAAAGTGCATGCAGAAGCATGGGGATGGGCGTACCGCCGAACAAAGTCGAGGCGAAAATCCGTGCCCTTGTCAAGCAAAAATTGGATGATGGACAATTGGACGATTCCGGCTTGACACTGAACGAAATAAAGATTATTGAAAAGAGTGTTACCGGTTCCATTGTGGCAGCAATGCATGGTCGAATCCAATATCCTGAGGGACATAACAAGTCACACCCGCAAAAAGATACCGATTCGGGGGAGCATTCCGAACAGTATATGACAGGAATTCTCCGAACGGATCGCATGGCGTGATTCCCCCATCATTCACTCTGGAAAATAATATGCCATCATTCCACTGCGTTGTGTATCCCGCTTTAAGGGCACAGCGTGCACAAAAACCATGCACACCATTACTCCGCTTCGCCTGGGAGCGATCGAGATTCAGATTCCTGTCATTCAGGCGGCGTTGAGTGGGTACTCAGACGCTCCGATGCGAAAAATCGCCCGGAAATTCGGGAGTGAATTCGCCCTCTGCGAAGTGATGCTCGATCAGTTTGTCGTTACCGTTTCCAAGCGTAAATCGCGGCTCTACTTTGCCGAGTCCGACGAACATCCCATCGGAGCGCAACTCATGGGAAGCGAGCCGGTACAATTCGTCCGTGCTGCCCAGCGGCTCATTAACGAAGGTTTCGATTTGATCGATCTCAATTTTGCATGTCCTGTCAAAAAGGTGTTAGGTCGTCATCGAGGCGGATATTTGATGAGCGATCCGAAAATGGCACTCGACATTGTCTCGGCAGTGCGGCGGAACATTCCCGATGCCATTCCGCTGACGCTCAAACTCCGCAAAGGGTTCGACGACTCGCCGGAGAGTCATAAGCGGTTCTTTGAAATACTCGATGGAGCCGCGGATAGGGGAATTTGTGCCGTAACAATTCACGGTCGCACCGTTCGGCAACGCTACGAAGGGGAAAGCAACTGGAATTTTATCCGTGAAGTTAAACAGCACCTTTTAGAAAAAAACCGACCGGACATCGCGGTCATCGGCAGTGGTGATCTCTTCACGGCAGAGGTCTGTGTGCAACGGTTTTTTGAGAGCGGCGTGGACGGATTGGCATTAGCACGCGGCGTGATTGGCAACCCGTGGCTTTTCCGGGAAATTTTTGCGTTACTGCGTGGAGAGCAAAAACCGGAGCCGCCGAGTCTTGCGGAGCAACACGAAGTGTTAACGGAACATTTTCGCCTTTCGGTGGAACTTTACGGCGAAAGCCGAGCGGCAACGACGATGAGGGCGTTCGGCGTGAAATACTGTTTGCTTCATCCAAGTTTCGAGCAGGTACGGCTAGACTTCGTGCGGGTGAAAACCGCCGCCGACTGGAATGACGTTCTCGAAAAATGGTATCGTTCGGGCGGGTGAAAACAGCGGCGTTGGTCCGCCGAAATTTTACTCGTCACACACAACGCGAATGCCGACGTTATACACAGGTTGCCACGCCTCATACGCACGGCGTATGCCGCTGCGAGACCATTCCGGGCGGTCACGCCAAGAACCGCCGCGAGCAACTTTGCGGAACGAAGAATCGTTCGGTGCATCAATGTAGGGATACGGTCGATAATCGGAAGCCGTCCACTCGGAAACGTTGCCGTGCATATCGAATAGTCCCCAAGGATTCGCCTGATACGAACCGACATTGCAGGCAATCATATTGCCATCGTCCACTCCTTCGGCACGTGGGATGAACGCTTCAAAGTCGGGCGGATTGTCTATCGGCTGCGGATTCACTCCACGAACAACAAACTTTTTCGTTTGCATGTCGGACATGTTTTCCAGTCTACCGAAATCGACACTCGTGTCGCCATACCACATCGGCGTTGCGCTTCCTGCCCGGCAAGCCCACTCCCATTCCGCCTCGGTCGGGAGCCGAAATTTCTTGCCGGTCTTTTCACTGAGCCACCGGCAGAATTCATTTGCCTTGTTCCAGTTTATGCGGATCACCGGTTGATTCGGCAAGTTTGCCGGATAGCCTGGTAGTGTGTGATCTTTGCACCACTGGTCAATGAATCGGCTGTCATGAGTCGGATCGAACTGGTTATACAGCGCATTCGTTACTTCGGTCGTCATCATCCAGAAGGGGTTCTTGATTTCGACCACCGAACGCGGCACTTCGTCTGCAAAGCCGCCGTCGTCTCCCATCACGAATTGACCCGCCGGTATCCAAGCCAATTCGAGAGTCAAGTCATTCACTCTGACCTTTTGGATCGACTTGATTTGCTTTTTCTTTGCCGTTTCGGCATCGAACGTCCAATCCGGGGCGTTCGGAACAGAGTAATCCAACGTAACCTTTTCCGGCTTGATGAATTCAATGATGCCCAGGGGTTCAAGATGAGAATAAGGTTCAAGTTCCGGGTTGAATTCAATCCCGGCATACAGGGAACGCAATTCAGTTGCCCTTGCGGCAACTTCGGCAATCTGCGGCGTTCGATTTAACTGTCGGGCAACCTCTAACCAAGTTCCGAAATAGGGTACGTTCAAGTCTGTCCAAGCATACAGTTTACGCATAGAATCGGGATCGACTTCGACACCGTGATGCCCCTTTTCAAGTTTGACAAACAGTTCGCTGATCGAGGTATGATACTCCATCGGTTTGAGAAGATGATAATCTCCCTCGGGACCAGGACGTTGCACGTAAGGATGCAAAGCGTGATACGAATGTGAATATCCGTAAGGTCCCGGCGATGTATCGGCAAAGTTGGGTCGCCCCTTTCGATGTTCAGCACCATCATGACAACCGACACAGTAACGGTCAAGCACCGGTTGGACTTCATGCCGGAACGAGAAAGGACGCGCTGGTCCGAGGAAAGGTTCAATTTTTGAGGGAGCCATGCCCATTGCGGTTGTTCGTCGATTCGGCGTTACCGTATTCTGATGTTCGTGACAGCCGCTGCAAGATTGATTTTCGCCCGGCATGCCGACAAACCAAGACCGCATCAGTTGTACTGCTCGACCCTTTTCATCGAGCGGTTGAATTGCCAATGGGGTATTTGCCGGTATGATAAACGATGCGCTACCGTCTTCATAGACGGGAACTTCGCCGAGCATCCGCCGGGCATCCCAGCAACTTTCCATACCGAGGTAATCGTGGCTTCCGATTCCACGATACCCGTAATTGTATTCAAAGACGCGGAGTTTCTTGACCGTGCCTTTCGGAACATCCGGCAAGCCCTGCCCGAAATAGACATCGGTGATGAATACCGTCGATTCGTTCGAGTTCGGATCAACACGGTTAACCTGAACCGGCGGCATCGGTTGTGGAATCACCGGTGTCGGTTCGAAGAGTCCGTAACCCGGCTCCTCACGGATTTTCAACATATTGTCAAACGTATCGACCAAATACAGACACCATTGGGAATTCGGTGTCAGTTTTGCCGAAACAAGGAGGTAATTTTCATCAAGCGGAGCGGGAAAGAGAAATTTGGGCCAAGAATCGTTCACCAACTCGTCCATAATGATCGGCTCGACGGGTTTACCGTAGCCCGGTATCCTTTGGATGACTCCTTCGGCTTCCTTGCGTCCTTGAGTGATGTCGAACAACACCAATTCCCCCTTTCGGGAGACTCCGTGATGTCCCGAAACGATGGCGGCAAACTTGGTCGTGCTCCCCGGTATCGGTCGGGCATAGAAAAGGCTATTGGGCCAAAAACCATTACTGCCGTAGTATTCGATCTGGTTTGTTCCATCGGGATTCATGTGGAACAGTATCCGGGTGAAATAGTGTGGCGTATCAATGTATTCCCAGCGGAGGTACATCACACGACCATTGGGCAGAAGCACAGGACACCAATCTTGGTCCTGCTCAAAAGTGAGTTGCCGAATCGTTTTGCCATCGGTTTCCAAGCGGTAGATGTTCCCCACCGGACTGCTGCCGTCGATGCATGGAACCCCCATCATATTTGCCGTCGAAATGAAGAGGGTCGCACCGTCAGGGACATAGCATCCCTCGACGTTATCAACATCCGTTCCCACCGATGGAGTAACTTGCCGGAAGCCGGTACCGTCGATGCCCAGTTCGAAAACCTGCCACGTTCCATTGCTCGCCAGAGACGTGATGAGCATTTTGTCGGCATCCCAGTGTAGATTAATGTCACCGACAAAGGAATTGTTGGGATTGTCAATGATCGTTTTGGCTTCACCTTGGGCGTTTTGTGGATCGACGATTGCCAAGGCATTTCCGTAATCATGTTTGTCTCGCGCTGCATTGGAAATCCAGTTATTAACCAAGCCGGGATTCTGTGCGCGGCGGAACAATAATTGCTCGAATTTCATCAAAGGATTCGCCAATAGGGCTTCTTTTCGCAATTCACCAAACTCCTTTGCCCATGCGATATACTGGGTGCGTTCCACCTCGGTCTTGAACGCAGCGGATTTTAATCGAGCCGTCAATGATTCGTAACGATCCATGAACTTTTTCCCGGCGTATTGATTGGGATACTTTTTCGTTAGATCGTCAATCGCACGTCTGAGCGATTCGGGATTGTTGATCGCCGCAACAACATCTTCGCCAACCCGTTCAATCAAGGTTTGTTGAAATCGTTCGGTAGCCCTGGCATCTAACCATGCTTGCCGCTCCGCATCGGAACTGAATAAGCCGGGATCATGGGGATCAGCAATCACTTGCAACTCGACGAAGGATGCCCAATCGCCTGCCCGATTCTGACTCTTCGCAGGATCACCGACGTTGGAGGGATAGGTGCGCCAAATTCTGAATTCGATCCAATCGTAGCATTGGTCGCCGGAAAGGGCTTTGCCGGACTTTTCTGCAATACGACTCAAATACCCGCCGAAACCGGCTCCGATGATTTTGTCTCCCGATGTAAAGGCGGGCTCCGCAGTGAACGTGGGGACTGTGTTTGCATTCCCCGTATTTGCCCAGCGGATTTCAAAGTCTTGATGGCTACGGCTGTCGATGTTTGCCGAGTAAAGCAAGATTTCCTGAATCTTTCGGGGTTTGCCAAGGTAGTAGACGAGAACAGAGGGATTTCCTGCGAGAGGTACTCGACCATTACCACCGTAACTTCCGATTTCACCATCCGTCAATTCATGAGTATTCGACGGCAAATGTTCTCCGTGTGCCAGTCTGGCACCGGGAAACACCAAGAGATTGAGATCGTGCTGTGATCGAACGGCATCTGCCATTTGAGCGAAGGCATTTTCTCGCCACGATTGATGGGTCATTTCGATCTGCGCAAGAGCCGACGGAACGAAAATTATACTGAACAACGGAAACAACAAAATTGTTTGAAGAGAGCGGGTCATTTTCGCAGAAGACGTTAGAGAATTGTGACCGAATTCTAGCAGGTTCGGCGAAAAAACACAATGGGTAACGAGTGGGGGAAACAACGGGCTTCTCGTGCCTTCCCGCTATCCCCATTTACTTTTTGGGGATTTATGTCAAAATGGTGCCGGTACAGACTGCCTGTTTTTTGCAAATTGCCTATTTGTTCGCAAAACACTATAAAATACGCAATTTAGGCAAAGAATAACGGCACACCAAATGTGCAAAAAAAGCGTTTGTGAGGTGCAAACGCCATCCCCCCCTTTTGAAAGGAGAATAACTAATGAAGAAAATTTCAGTGATGCTTTGTGCGTTCCTGCTCGGCTCCGTTGGTACAGCCTGTTTCGGCGGAGCGATTGGAGTACCCGCAAAAGTTAAAGTGGTACATCCACGAGCCGTTCAGCGGACGGTCGTCGCACCGACAAATGAATGCGCACCTGTCGCGGTGGTTGCAGTCCCCTGTACACCGGTGAAAGTAGTCCAACCTAGAGTCGTTCAGCGGATGGTGGTCCCGCCAACGTGTTGTACGTGCGAATCAGCCGTGAACGTTGATCCCACCCGACTGGCACACGTTACAACCGTGCATCCGCGTGCCGTTCAGCGGACGGTCGCCGCACCGGCATGTTGTGAGTGTGGAACCACTATCGGTGTTGCATACCCCGGTCCGGCAAAAGTCAAAATCGTGTATCCGCGGACCGTTACGAGAGGAGTTGTCGTGCCGGTTTGCGAATAGCCCCAATGGACAATAGGGCGCAGAACAATCCCGGGGGATAGTTTTCCCTCTGGATTTTTTTTCGGAAATTCATTATTTTTCCCTCATGCAGGGAATCTTTCCGTACATACAGGGATTGCTCAAACGGGGAGGACTCGTCGACCTTGTCCTGCCCCTCCTACTGTCGGCGAGCATCATCATCATCTTTGTACCGGTGTCGCCTGATGTGATGGATATGTTGCTTTCCCTAAACATTACGCTCGGTGTCATCATTCTATTGACAACCTTGTTCGTAACCAAACCACTCGATTTCAGTATTTTTCCCACAATTTTGCTGGCAACGACCATGTTTCGGCTCGTGTTGAACATTGCCACAACACGGATGATTTTGAGCAACGCAAAAGACGCAGGCGAATATGCCGCCGGACACGTAATCAAAAATTTCGCTGATTTTGTTGCCAGTGGAAATATCGTCGTCGGAGTGATCATTTTTGTTATCATCTTTATCATTCAATTCATTGTCATTACTAAAGGTGCCACGCGAGTCAGTGAAGTCGCCGCCCGATTCACCTTGGATGCCATGCCAGGACGACAAATGGCGATTGATGCCGACTTGAACGCTGGTGTCATTGACGAAAAAGAAGCCAAACGGCGGCGCGAAGAAATTACTCAGTCCGCCGACTTCTTCGGAGCCATGGATGGTGCCGGAAAATTCGTACGCGGTGATGCCATCGCGGGAATCATTATCACGCTCATCAATATCGTTGCCGGGCTCTTTCTCGGAATGTTCATGTATGAGATGGAATTTCAAAGGGCAATTGAGGTTTTCACCATGTTGACGATTGGTGACGGTCTTGTAACCCAAGTTCCTGCCTTGCTCATTTCGATTGCGACCGGTTTGCTCGTTACCAGGAGCAGTCATAGTACTAATTTGCCGGAACAATTCTTCGGGCAACTCTTGTCGAGACCGGTAGTCTTGGTGCTGACTTCCGTTTTTTTGGTAGTGCTTATGCTGACCGGTCTGCCGCCCATGCAACTGAGTTTGATTGCGGGGAGTTCTCTTGGCTTAGCATTCATGATGATGCGGCAGAGCAAAAAACTACAGGAAACCGAAACGCAGGCAACCGCAGAAGCCGCTCAACAAGAGGCAAAACAGGCGGAAGACTCGCCCGAATCGTTCCTGAAAACCGACCCGATGGAAATCGAACTCGGAGTCGGATTAATCCCACTGGCGGATCCCGCGCGGGGAGGTGATTTGCTTGACCGTATTCACCGTTTGCGGAAAGAGGTGGCTTCCGAAATTGGGATCATTTTGCCCAAAATCCGTATTCGGGACTCATTTCACCTTGAAGACATCGCGTACCGGATAAAAATTGCCGGTCAGCCGGTTGCCGGTTGGAAAATTTATCCTGATCTTTTCATGGCATTCGATTCCGGCATGGCAACGGGTAAGGTCGAAGGATTGGAAACCATCGAACCGGCGTATGGAACACCTGCCCTGTGGATCGAAGAGGCTACCCGAGAAGAGGCACAGATTTACGGTTACACCGTTGTTGAACCGAATGCGGTCATTACAACGCATCTCGTAGAAACTGTGCGTAAATACGCCGATGAAATTTTGACCCGCGATGCCACGCAAGCGTTGTTGGAGGGACTCAAAGAGAGCAGTCCGGCAGTGGTGGAAGGAGTTACCCAAGTGTTGACACTTGCACAGGTGCAACAAGTATTACAACATTTGTTACGTGAACAGATTCCCATAAAACAACTGGGCACAATTTTGGAGGCGATGGGAGATTATGGTGGTCAAACCAAAGATCCCATATTGTTAACAACGCTCGTGCGAACAAAACTTGCCCGGACAATTTGCACCCTGTTTAGGGATGCCAATAATGTTTTGAACGTGGTCATGCTTGATCCGGCACTGGAAGATCAAATTCGCGCCGGCTTTGAACACGGGGCAAACGGTTTGTTTATCCGAATGTCTCCCAATGCCATCGAACACCTTTGCAAGAAAATTTTGACAGAAGTGGATAAACTGACTTCACTGAATTATCGACCGATTGTCTTGGTGAATCCGCAGATTCGAGCGGCGTTGAAGTACATGACCAGTGCAACGATACCGGGCTTGATCGTGTTGAGCCAAGCAGAAATCACGCACGACACGCAGGTCGTCAGTATGGGGTACGTAACACTGTAAGCGATCTGCAAGGGCGAATGATTGATGCACTGCGTTCACTTTTGTCCTATTCCGCACAGCGGAAGCCGACATCCTGGAAGGAAAGCGATTGCGGTTGGTTGCTGCGTGCCGTGGTGCGATAGCCCGCATCGCTGTTCTCCGCACTCAAAAACGAACCGCCGCGAATCACCCGAAGCGGCACCGTGTCGATGCCGCCCATCGTTTCGCCGACGTACCGACCCTCTTCCTTTCGGAGCGACATCCGAGCGACCGTTGCCGTTTCTCCCTCCTCTGCGGAAGGTCCCGGCGGATTGTCCAATGGACACCGCCGATAATAATCGGCAACGTATCGATCACCACACCACTCCCAAACGTTACCGCCGAGATCGAAGAAACCATAATGATTAGGCGGAAAGGAACCTACCGGGGCAAGACCGAGGAAGCCGTCTGCTCCCGTGTTCTCATCGGGAAATCGTCCTTGCCAAAAGTTCGCAAAGTATTTACCGTCCACCTGACGCTGGTTTCCCCAAGGATAAAGAGCATCCAGCAGTCCGCCTTTTGCCGCATATTCCCATTCCGCCTCCGTCGGCAGACGTTTTTTCGCCCAACTGCAGAATGACTGGGCATCGTCCCAACTGACATGCACGACGGGCAGATCGAGCATTGCTGTCATTGCTCCGCTGTCGAGATCGATGTAAAGATTGCTGCCCGATGGATTCCGCCAATTCACATCGACCATCCGTACCCACATTTTGCGCTGCGAATGAAAGACGTAACTCCATCCGTGCCGCTCCGCCGTTGTTTCGTAGTGTGTTTCCCGAACGAACATTTGAAATTGCCGATTCGTTACCTGATAGACATCCATTTTGAACGGATCAAGTCGAACCTGATGTACCGGTCGTTGATCCGCTTCGGGAGCGGTGTCGCTTCCCATTCGGAAGTTTCCGCCGGACAGGTTTTTCATCGGGGCAATCGCATCGAGTTGGGATCGGTCGGCAATCACTGTGGAAGTATCACTATTCCTATTCGGAGTTCCCAGCGAGGGTAGTTCGTCTTGGGCAAGCGTTTCTCCGCGCTCGGTTTGCGCGATGTCGGTATTGGCGTAATCGATTCGGTACTGCGGTTGAGAGTCGGCGACTATGTCGCCGGAAAGCGGCGGCAGTGTTGTCGTCTCGCGTGCTACGGTCTGCTGTCTGCCGTCTGCCGTCTTATCCGGCGAGCGCAAAACCTGATACCCTCCCACTCCCGCGACTACGAGAAAGAGTGCGATCCAAAAGGCGAGTTTGATAAAGTCTTCACGCATAGCGGTTTGGTTTATTTCACCACAAAGTTGACCATCTTGCCCGGAACGATGATCTTTTTTACAAGCGTCTTGCCTGTTAACAACTCCGCAATTTTCGCATCTGCAAGGGCTTGCGATTCCATTGCCGATTCGTCAGCATCCGCCGAAACAACAATTTTCGACCGTAACTTGCCATTGATCGAGACCGGTATTTCCAATGTTGATTCCTTGATCGCCTCCGCATCGTAAGTCGGAAACGGCTCGTATGCTAACGTGTTGCTATGTCCCAATATCGACCACAATTCCTCGGCAATATGCGGAGCAAACGGCGAAAGAATCAATACAAATTTTTCCATTGCCGACTTCGGACGAACCTTTTCTTTCAGGAAAAAGTTGGTAAATTCCATCATCCGAGCGATTGCCGTATTGAAGGACAGACTGCGAATGTCGTCTGTTACCGATTTTATCGTTTTGTGCAATATGCGGTTTTGGTCTGTCGTTAGCGGGATGTTTTGGATTGCTGCAGCGAATGTTCCGTCACCCCCGCGTAGGCGGGGGTCTAGAGAAATAGGGTTCACATTCTCTGTCTGGATTCCCGCCTGCGCGGGAATGACGGGAATTTGCAGTTCTACTGGCACCGAAACCTCTACGATCATCCTCCACACCCTATCCAGAAAATTGCGTACGCCGCTCACGCTTTCCATCGACCACGGTTTCGTTGATTCCAGCGGTCCCATGAACATTTCGTACAACCGCAGCGAGTCCGCTCCGTATTGTTGCACCACGTCGTC
>Ga0123353_10008547_pt1 | contig 13999 bp, 13 predicted proteins | sample TergutLab28metaG_3_FD_92763 | JGI IMG/M metagenome (GOLD analysis project Ga0123353, IMG submission 92763) | Labiotermes labralis P3 segment gut microbial communities from Petit-Saut dam, French Guiana - Lab288 P3 | ecosystem: Host-associated > Arthropoda: Insects > Digestive system > Gut ... | reverse complement strand
GTCCGGCAGGAACCAGAGCCCGGTTATGGAACCGATGTGGCTCTTGGCACACTGCATCCTAGGCATGTTCTTGGTGGTAGTTTGCCATTGCTTTCCCCCGCCTTCAGACGTTCCCACTTTCACCGCCACGTGCCTTTGCGTCCTTGGTGACGCAAGAGATCCTAGCAGTGAAAGGTGGAACTGTGGGCAAGAAAGATGTCCGGTAGTAATTTTGCCTAAATTCCGATTTCCACGCAAATTTAGGGATCTTTTACATGCCGCAAATCTACGACATGGGACTGACGGCTTTACTTCCCCTCTGAAGGAAGGTGTGCTGAGGATTTTTACGCCCTAAAAATCTGACAGCTTCGGCCGGGTTTGAACCCATGAACTTGGGTACCAAAGGCCAGCAAGCTACCTCTAGACCACTGAAGCCACTATATATATATATATAAAAACAAAAGTTCTGGGAAGTGAAGCTGTGTCAATGAGTAAGTGCTTCCCACCGTTTCACAAGAACTTGGTGCCTGCAGTGTCACGAGTACAAGGTGCATGAGCGTTGAGCCTTTGAGGATGAGGGCAACATGTTACCTCAGGTCACTGGGAATCACTGACCCAGAAATGAAACGTCAAACTGCAGGAGACTGTAATCCTTCTCTCCAGTCATCGGTCCACACTATTTACAAGAATGTTCATAGTGACAAGCAGGTTAACAGCCCTTGACAGTGCTGCATGCTTTATACTATAGGTAAATACACAAGTAAGCATAGACAGGCACGCTTTAAGTGTTTTTAAGTGTCAACATCCAGTGGGACTTCTTTTCATGGCTTCAGTACATACCTGAACCATCAACAGTCTCTTACGATCTGTTTCCTCACATCTGGTCATAAAAACTGCATGTTGGAGTGGGGAGAGCATTATAATCTCTTGTATCTGTGTTATGTGATAATATTTATTGAATTTACTATCAAGAGAGAACATAAGTACCACCAAACAGTTCTACTCCAAAGTCAAGGTGGACGCACAAAATACAAAGGCAGAGATTCCTACCTGCTGGACAGAACTGTGTCTGCCTGAGAGGGACTGTGTACCCTATAAAATTGCTCAGCATCATAATATGTATGTGTGAATTTTCTACTTACTAAAAGACCAGCGTGATAATGCAATAAATTGAAGTTCAACTCAACACACCTGTCAGTAATATCTTCATGTACACTCACTCAGTGGCATGACACATGTAGTGAATAAGTGATTTCAGCCCATATGTGCCTCAGCATATATGAGTTACTCACCATCCCACGCCCAAGAAGACTGTCAATAAGCGCGTCATGAAGTGTTGCTCTAATGAGGCACATGCACATCGCAGTTGTCCGCAAACAACGAAATGTTTCTATCTTACACACCGACGGAGGTACACAGAACTCTCAAAAACTCCGATAGAATCAGTGGTCACCCAAGGGTTTTTTTTTATTTGTGTAATATTTCATATTTTATAAAAAAAAATGTAGATTCAGTGACTTTCCAACCATGATAGGTATGAGAAACAAATACCAGGAACAACAATACTAAATTGCATGACTTTTAAATGTTGAACTCATGGGGAAGCAAAACAGAACTACGCAAAATGATACCATAACAACAACTATAGAACACAGTTCGTACATTCGCCTATTACGACTAAGCCTCCACATCACCTCCACTAGGAAACCATCATTCACTCTTAGGCGATGCACAGTGACATTTTATAAGTTAATAGAAAATTACAGGTAAAAGCCAGTTACAGGTATTTACATTCAAAAACCACAACATTATTTGTAACTCCACTTTCCTCAGAAATGATTATTCTTGAAAGAGTGTATATGAAAAGCAAGAATTCTGCATGAATGAGGTGGGGACAATGACACTTACAAAAATGATACATCTGATGTAATCACACATTGTTTAAATGGCTGACCTTGCATGATCAGAAGACATGAAAATCACACAACAAAAGAATTGTAGTGCCCTGTAGAGAACACTTTATTTTATTCTATTTCACATATGTTGGTAGCATTTTAAGGATGGGTGGGTGCATCTCCCAGTTGAACAAAGAGGAAGTCCAGATCACCTCTCATTCACATAGCAACAGCAAATAGTTGAAGCTGCAGAAGACTGTTGCTAGGTGAATGCTGATTTTGGCTTAGAAGCGTGGTGTGGTTTTGTAAAGTGACGAGAGTCTTGGTTCAAACTTCAGTAACGACAGATGTGGAAGCAGAGAAGGAACAAATTTTATAAAATGTGGGCTTTGTTGCTCATTATTGTACCAGGTTAGCATAGTTAAGTTGTTCTGTACCAAACTGAAGTGTAGAAATGATTCAGATAATATTTGGTCTTATTTGAGGTGATCAGACTTTCCTTATGGAAATTCCTTTAGAGGAAATTGTAATCTTTGTGTTGGAGAAGCACCCTATGTTGTGCCTTAGATTTGATTGGGTTATTGTTCTTTCTTTAATGTTGTATATTTATGTAGTATGTTGTAGTGTCGTAGAATATATTATTTAGTGAAATATGTCATAGTAATGTCCAAAGTGGTGGCAGCGAATACCCTTTCTAGGTAATGGTGTCGGTGTTTGGGACGACCACCGCACCCCATTACAGAAACATATGGGGAATATCAGACAGATGTTTCAATGTACCATACAAAATATCTGCTAGTTGATCAATGGACTGATCAAAATTTTACCAAGAGGGCAGAAGTAAAGAAAATGGAACTTAAACAAAACAACTTTCTCATACGTACCTTTTTACAGAAAAAATTTTCACTCAGTTTGTCTGCAGTAGGTGTGAGAATAATGATAAACGTACCTACGTAACATGATGCTGACTATCGCTTCACCAACTACACAAGAGTGGCGAAGCCCCCTGAACTCGTTTCTCCTTGCTTCTTCTGCTGGCGGCCATACTGGCCAATAAATGAACCATCTTCATTCATGCCCTCTGTACACAAGTGCAACATCAACACATCAACAAAAATTAAAACCAAACAAAAAGTGAAAAAAATAAAATAAAAAATAAATAAATAAAATAAATCATAAACAAAATCACTGTAAATAGGACAGCTTCAGCAGTATTAAGAAGGTTCACAAACTCGCTAAGAAGCAGCACAAACAACTGCAGTTCTATAGGCACGGATATTACACAAGGTCTATGAAAACATTACAAGGAACAGATCTTCCTAAACATTAACCCCCTAAATAGCTAGATGCATTTCAATAATTTTTTTTTCTTTTCTTCTCCTCTAAAATTACTGGAGAATTAAACAAAACACTTGGTCTTAAGTGTGTAAAATAATCTGACATTCAGGTGACCGTGCATCGTTATAAATTCTTATAATAAAACCAACTAGATGCATTAATTTCCCAAATTTATTTTTGGAATAAAATTGTACATGTTTCGGACAGTTCCAACTGTCCATAATCAGGAGTTTTTGACCGTGAGCAGGATCAGGACGGAACTGAGTTCTGTCCTGATCCTGCTTCCAAGCTGTCAGCAAACCTGTATGACATATACTGTTGCTGTGTGTACAGTAAAAAACTCCTGACGATGGACAGAGGAACTGTCTGAAACATGTACAGTATTACTCCAAAAATAGATTTAGTGCATCTTGTTGGTTTTATTATAAGAATGTGTAAAATAACTTGCAACATGAACATGACACGACTGAGATTCAAGGTCTTGCTTACAAATACCAACATATTCTCTCCTCTAATGAAGTAGTATTTTGATCTAATGACATTTTCAAGCAGCAAATGGCAGAATGACATGGTGTTTACACAGACCTAATATTTCAATACACAAGAGAACAACTTTTAAAAAACTAACAAATAAATGTACCATTAAGTACAAAGACATAACAATCACAGTGAAAATAAATGAGCCATGCTTCCCACAGAGTTAAATGCAATACCTGCAACAGGAACTTCCATTAAGAAGTGCCTCTGCAGGTTCTGCATTGTGTACCTGAACATCCAAATGCCTGTGGTTTATACCCTTCCTACATGGAACTTTTTGAACATGGAGAAACAGAAGTAGCCTGCAAGTCATTTCAACACACATGCACAGCCTAATGAGTCAGCTGCTGACTATAAAATGCACTCACTTTCCTCTGTCAAAGGGAACCTTTGTAAAATTTCCATCAAGCTCATAGCAGTTCTAGTAGTGGTAAATGTAACAGTAATACACTGAAGAAAACAAAATGAGAGCAAGAGACTTCAAAACAGGTATACAGCATATTGACCTTCCCTGTGTCATTTATTCATACAAAGGTAAAGCAAATCCCATTACTGGCCTGGACAGGCCCTGAGGGTTCCAGTAGGTTGAGGCTCTCAGATTTCAAGACAATTGGCACATGAAGGTGGTAAGGTGTCAGTCCTACACACTGGCCATCTTTACCCCCCAGGAAATATTCCTGGTACTCATTTCTGTTAGAGGCTGAGTCAAACCCAGGGCCATAGTGTGGCCGGGAGGATTATGTCAATGAAAAATTGCAATGACATGATCAAGAATTGAACCTGTGACCTTCCAGTTTTAGCGCAGTGCCTCAACCAACTGCACCACTGTGTACCCCTCATTAATTCATATACATAACATCCCATACTGTGCCTTTGTCAAATAACTTTACACTTATCTCAGTCCACACATGGCAGAGCACGACTGTACAGCTACATGCTCCACACATACTAACTTCTAAATCACCACTGTAAGTGGACAGAAATGCATTACATGAAAATTTCCTTGTGACACATGAACATGCTTCTGCATCAACAAGCAGAGCACAGAGCAAAGATTTTAAATATTGACTCCCTATGCATCAGTTTCATCCTACCACCACCAGTTACTTTAAATCCTTTCCCTTGACAGAGGTGAGTGTAACTTCTTTAACTATTTTCATAAATTAATTTCATAAAGTACCAATAATCATACTTCATAATATATATATGCTTGCAGTCTCTTACAATATTAAAAATTTGGGGGGGGGGAATCTGTTTGCAATCAGAAGAGAAACACAGACAAAGAGCGACATGAAAATAATATCTGTGTTACCAACCTGTGTCTCCATCGCCATATTCTGCCATGGAGTCTGTGTCACTTTCAGGGGCAGCTTTAGGGTCACTACTCATTGACCCCCGACCATGGGATTTATCATCTAGTCTGAAAGATCACAGATGTATATGAATAACTTAACTCGTATTTCACTTAGTACAGCGACGATAATTAAATCATGCAGAAACATGGCGTTCAGAGGGGAAAATTAAAATGAAATTTCAAATGGCAGAATTTTTTAAACATGGTGATGAACCTCCGACACTCTTCTTATGTAATATGAACTTTTTAAGGCTAACTCTGCACCACAAAGTTCACGGACATGGAAACAAAAGGTACCAGAATCAAGGTACTCACAGCGGTTTTGATGAGCATTTGAGTCGTCTGGGATTTGACACCGTCACTGGATGAACGGTTCCCGATGTTTCAAAAGAGTGTATCACCATCTTCAATGGTAACCTTACCTTGAAGGTGAAGGCAACACAATCCTTCAGAACATCTGGAATTACTCATCCAACAACATACAATTATATCCCAAGAGACTCGAATCCTCAAACACCCAAGAAAATCCTAAAGTGCCTTTCTGAGGCCATTAATAGATTGCACTGGAGCAGCACAAGTTGTCAATTCCACTGCATCTTTATACAAGATAAATTAATTTAGGTTATCTATTAAATTATTTATTGGAAGCATTTTACTTAAAATGTACATTTACAAAACTAAACAAATGCACAAATGACAAACATAGCAGCAGAGTCTTTCACTACTCCTACACATTTTGGCACATCTGTGCCATCCTCAAAGAGTTCATACACCAAATTTAAAACTTGCTAAAGCATTAACAGCTTACAGCCGTAATATTCATTGTATGTAGCATTCAGCAGCTCAATTCAAAGTGCAGGATGGCTGGGTATGCATAAACATATCATGTAAAGGTAAAGGTAAGGTGATCCCACTACAAGCCCGGTGTGGCCCAGAGGGTGGGAAGAGGTATAGCTCTACTCTTCCATGACCGCGGCACTAGAAGGGGGTGAGTGGTCAGTAGCATGCCCTGGCCACACTTTACCCCCGGGAAAGACCCAGTACCCACTGTACAGGAGGCTGGGTGGGCCGCAGGGCCAGCCTGGATGGGCGGAAAGTCTCGTCCCTATCGGGATTCGATCCTGGACCGTCCAGCCTGTAGTCAGTCGCTATACCAACTAAGCTACCTGGCCCACATAAGGGTATCATGAGTATAATATATTACTGAAGTATTAAATATAGGTCATACTGAATTTTGCAGCTGATATAAAATATACAAAATGATAGAGGATGGTTAAAATTCTACATTTATTATACTGATGCAGCATTTGTCTGTGTATACATCTAGCGTTGAGTTCAATCCACTGTGGATGACATCCTGTGAATATACTGAATTTCTTAGTTAAATCCTGAAATTTGTATACTGTTGTCAAAGATATACAATAAACATAAAAATATAAAATATATTACATTAAATGCCACAATAGTGCAAGACTACACTGATGTGTTTGTCACATGTGCATTGGTTTGGTTTTATAAATGAAAATTTTAATTTATACATTCTTCACATAGATATTTTGTGTGCACGCGCGTGCGTGCGTTTGTGTGTGTGTGAGTGAGAGAGCGATAGAGAGGGGGGGCTGAATTATGTGAAGAAATACAGAAGCTTGGAAGTAAAGTTATTATGTATCAACATAGCAAACAACAAGGTTCCTGTCTAAAGCGACTCATACTTACGGTTGTGAATATTCATGAAATCCTGGCTCCTCTGGATAGTCTGTGCGCCCATGCGCAGCCTCCCGTTCATGAACTGCATACTTTCCGCCGCGGTTACGTTTGATGATGCAGACAATTATCAACACAAGCAACAAGAATGCAATGGCCAACATCATTCCTATGAACCACCCTGCAGTAGCGACATTCTCCTTTGGCTTTATGATGATGCTATCTGTTTGCGAGAACAAAAATATATATATATATATAATATATACACACAGCATGATTCAAAAAGATGGACTCAATTTCATACGTCTATATTTCCTGAACTATAAATGGTAAGTGAATGATCTACATAACATTTGAAAGAGGAGGTCCTAAATTTTCAAATACCACCACTAGAGCGCTTGCCTTGCGCACAGCTGTGCAGCAGCGATAGATGAGAGCAAAATGGCTACTATGCAGCAGAAGATTTTTTGCATTCGTGAGTTCATTAAAACTGAGTCGGCGACTGCTGTGCAGCGTGTGTTTCGTCTTTGTTTCAACATTCAACCGCCAACGGGGAAGAGCATTTGTCTTTGGAAACACCAATTTGAGCCAACAGGCTGTGTAGAGGCAAAAGCTCTGGCTGACCACATGTATCAGTGGAGAACGTGAGACGAATTCAATAGAGTTCTGAGCGTAGCCCATGCAAGTCAACCCGCAGAGCAAGCAGAGAACTTGGAATACCACAACCAACTGTCTGGCATGTGTTGAGGCACCGTTTACTGTTCAATTAAATCCATCCTTTTGAATCACCCTATATATATATATATATATATGAATATTATTTCCTTACAGAAGAAAAATATCTAATAAGTCACATATTTGTTGCAAGTACACAAAAACTTCACAACTCACAGCCCTGTCAACCATGCCAGTGATTCTGTACCTTCTCATCCTGCACCCACCATGCATTTGGTCAAAACAGACCACATTCCCACCACAGTAAAAAATTCTCTTTTTCCAACAAGTGCACTTTTATAATCACAAACATTTTAATATTTCATTAATCATTATTAAAATTAAAACCCCTTGTTTTCAAAACTTCTTGACCCAAACTAGCTAAGTGTTCAGTTCCCAAAGTGATGAAGACATGTCTTCTCTGTTCTTGGGTGAGTAGCTGCTGATGTCATTAAGGATCACAGTGACTTTTATGTGTAGGTTCGAGTCTCAGAACAGGAGTCGTGTGGGGAACAGTTGTGGGTGATCAGTGTGGTGAATACAAAGGATGTGTGGTTAAGCCACAACACCTATATAATGGACACCATCTGCCCCCATGGTCACTGTTCTTGGACTGCTTGACACTGTGATGATGAAGGCACTACGATCCTTTAAAACATCAGAAACTATACACCCAAAAACTCAGCATCATATCTTACAAGGCTTGGATCTTCACCAACACCACTATGAGAACACTGAATCTCCCAGCTGCTACAACGTTGTCATTCTGAGTTACTACGTTCAAGTGTGGGGATCTCCGCATGGGAAATGGTTATAAAATCACAAAACTACTGTTGTTGTTGTTGTTGCTGCTACTACTGCTGCTGTTTGTTTTTGTTGACTTCTTTCTCGTATGAACAGTCCAGTTGGGAAGACAAATCAGTGGTTACACAGCTGAGGTTAAAGAAGTTCATTTGGTAAAATGCAACAACTATGGATGTTAATGACACACAGACACAGTTACCTGCACCTATTTTTTTTACTATGTATCAAAATTAATAATTTTTTAATCACTGTAGAACAGGCCATGAAGGCCCATACAGGGAGTAGAGGTATAGCTCTACTCTTTCATTAACCTCAACACTAGATGAGGGTGGATGGTCAACGCCACGCCCCGTCCGCTTTATCCCCGGAAACAACCCAGTACCCATTGTATAGGAGGCTGGGTAGGCCCCAGGGCAGATGTGGAGAGGATCGGAAAATCTTGCTACCACCGGAATTCGATCCCCGGACCATCCAGCCCATAGCCAGTCGCTATACAGACTGCCCTATCCCGGCCCACATGTACCAAAATTACTATGTCATAATTTACAAGTTGTCACAGTTCATTTGCATTTTTCACTGCCAAGCATTTGACATGGGAAAATATCCAAAATCCATTAACCTTTCTCACTGCCCATCCTATATACGAGATGCAAGTACTGCTACCACACCATGATAATACGAGTATGTCTTATATTCAGTTAAATATATTTACTGAACTTTTTGAGTCATACTACAAAATTTGTTATCCAAAAAAATGCTGCGTATTATAACGTTATCTCTTTTGGTTCATAAAATAATCACATTTTACATAACATACGTACTGAACTGCAAACGTCCATATCCAGTGCCAAAGGGTCTAAACTTTATTGCCTAAGACATAGGCTGGTCACTAAATTGTACCAGCAAATGGCCTAGCATACCATAAGTTGAACTCTGTGTGTTTGCGTGATAGAAATTTAAATGTCCATGCTCTACCAGCTACAATTGCCATTTAAATCTCTCTTAACCCTTTGGTGCCAAAATTAACCCCCCCCCCCCCGCCGCTTTAATGGCTGTTCGGCCATTTAAAGGGCTTACTGCATGACATATATATATATATGTCGTTCAGCAGCTAAGGGTTAAAGGTTAAACAACATTAAATGGTAATGAAACTACAACAAATGGATTTACAACTTCCAAATAAGAAAGTCAGCAACACTGCAGTTCACAGCAAGGGAGAAGAATGACTGCACATTACAATATGGCCTTCTGTGATGATGCTGTATAGTACAGTACATTGGCACCAATACTTTTAAACCGAAAGACTAAGCCTCACAAGGACAATTGGCATGGTTATGGAGAAAAGAGGGCTGGGATATAGGAATGTAAAGCCCTGGTCACAAGGTTGTAAGAATTTAACACATTACGACTTATTTTACAAAATGTTATCCTAAGGATCAAATTGGTTCCAACCACACAAATGAGAACCACTTCACCTAGTGAGCCTCACAATGATCTCACTAGGCAATACCGCCAACATGAACTCACCCATGTTTGAGATCTCCACTTCCTCTATTTCACTCTCGGTCATGAGTTCTCCATCGACTGCAACAACACTGAATTCATACATCTCACCAGGCATCAGTCCTCGCACAATGATATAGTCCTCGTTCATCTCTGCAGCCGTCTCCTGGAACATGGTCTCACCCTTCTTCCTGAAAATAAAATGAAGTTGGCTTATGTTTTAGGCACTGCCTTTAGCTCTGATTATTCTGCAATACTGTCTTGTGCTATGCAGTACAACATATTACCCAAACATAAGGCAACCCCATTTCACCACCCCAAACTTTCAGGAAGGTAAATACACAGAATAACATGTTTTATTTTGAGTCTGAATATAAGGTTAACTCCCCACCCCCCATTGTCCAGTTGATGAATTGGGGGAAAAAAAAATTCTTATATTCAGATAAATTCAGAATTTACTTTGTAATTTTTTGTTAACACTTGCTACGTCATTTTCATAACTGACATACAAAAAGGTATATGCGAGTACCTCCAATGCAATAACCGTTCCACATTCTTCCTTGCACCACAAAACTCACACATAATTTATCCAATTCCATACTCTGACAGCAGTTAAGCCTATACCTATTGGCTCTGCCTGCAAGTTAGTACTTCATTTTTATATCAACTGATACTATGTTTCATGAACTTTATTTTTATGAGCATTCAATGTGACAGCAAACATGAAAGAACTCACAGATAAACACGCCACCAATCCATCTGTTTTTATAAACTGCATCTGATGGCAATTACCAGATGCAAGCCCTGTTAACAAAGATGTGTACATGCGTGTACATGTGTGTGTGTGTGTGTGTGTGTGTGTGCGCACACACGAGGGTGCAATGTTGGGCAGAATTTTATCTGAAGTGTTACTTAAGAAATACAATTATTTTTGTTACATTTCCACATGTACCAGGTACATTTCCCTCATTATTTATCAACATGTTGGCATGGCCGTTCCACTGTTCACGAAATGCAACTGGACTCCTGAACTGCTTAACTCTTTTACCCTCATAAAATTAAATGTCAACTGTGCAACCACCCGTTCCAAGTCTTCTGACTCCAAGATAATATGAACTACATGCAAAGTGAGGAATACAAATGTACAAACTACACAGACCGAACACATAAAACATATACATGATAAAGATAAGAAGCAAAATTAACAAATAATAAAAGATTACAATTTTCCTCAGAACCTGTCTGCACCAACTTACTTATACTTAACAAAGAAGTGAGAGCCCAGTGTTCCATCGATGTCTGGCAGCCACACCACCTTGACTCTTGCGTAACCTTCTTCTGAAGACAATTTTGTCCACGTGAACCTGGGTTTGCCAGGAACCACTGCAGCATACGTTCGTGGGCGAGTACGCTGTTCTATGAAATACGACTCGCCTTCTCCTGCACTTGTTGTGGCCTTAATGTGAAGCCTGTACTTGGTACCAGGTTCAAGCCCTGCGAGCTTTGCACGAGTCTGATTAGGGTCTGAAATATGTGGCTCTCTCTCAAGTATAGGGCCAACCTTAGTGCCCTTAACAGTCTGATAATAAATCTTGTAGCCTGTTAGGACACCATTTGGTTGTTCTGGACGCTTCCATATTAAATACAGGGCTGATGATCCCAGTGGAAATGCTTCAAAGAACTGCACAGTGCCAGGAACTGAAAAGTGCAGTAGCAAATCAATGTTTTAACCAAGCACTATTAAAAGAATCTTACAATCACATAATTCATAATACCCAAGTAATAACTACTTATAAGTTAAACATACGAAGTTATGGGAATAGACATAAGTACATCTAAATTCTTACCACCTTCAGGCGTGTCAAAGCTGAGAGTTTCACTTGGCGGTCCGTTATACCCGCTGTTGTACACAAGAACTCGTGCAAAGTTCTTACTGTGCGGTATAAACTTGGTGACCATTGTGTTCGTTTTTTCTCCTTTCACATCAATTTCACGTAAACCATCTTCCCCGTCTTTTTCCGTCCAGATTTGTATCTGATAGAACACAATAATGACATAAGTTACTACTGTAAGGTATTCATGAAATGCCATTGAGAAATTGAAGACTTCTGCATTTTGAAGTTCTTCCTGCACAGTATGGCCCCAGCATTTGGGTCAAACTATATTTGCTGAAACAGTCAAGTCTTGAGTGATGTGATGACATGTCATTGGTGCAGATTTCCCAGCATCTTGAAGGACTGTAATTTCCTTCATCCTCATGGTAAAGCAGCCCAACTCTCCTTCAACTGCCTGATACTGAAGGAATGCACTACAGTCACTCAAAACATCAGGAACTACTCAACCAATAACACAGCACCACATTCCAGAACACTTAAATCATCGGTAAGAGTCTCAAATTTTGCAAATTCTGCATACACACATCTAATACATGTCATGCTGCAACCCATTCCCAGAAAAGGATGTCACACAATTATGGACAGGTTCAGAACAGTGTACAGTAAGTACACTCCACACAATAAGCCTGAGCAACTCAATTCACAAAGTAACACTTTTCACCTGTATTCAGAAAATGCCCCGTTCACAACACAGCTACGATGCAGACTACGACAGATGTTCCAATTTTAAGTCCATGACCATGCGTTAAGCTGATTCAACATGGCAATGAAACCAGCAAATGCATATAAACATTTATGAGAATCTTGTTATTACGTTATATACATAGTATGCCTACTGCATGTTTCAGCCACACCTGTGGCCATCCTCGGGGAAAATGCTCCTTTCTTTTCCTCCATCTGTCCAAGCAAATGCCAGATCAGTACCTTAAATTAGGTCATGGTGGCTTCCTTGCATGTAAAGGTGGAGTTCTCCCTGTGCATGCCAAGAAGTCATTTTGGCAAATGGAGGTGCTGTCAGTGCGTTCTTAAACTCAGCATTCAGATGAAGGTGAGAGATCAGTTTAATGTTACTGCTGCTTTATTCCTGAGAAAGAGGCCCCTGGAACCCACTGAACAGAAGGCAGGATAGGCCCAAGAAGAAGTCCAGACACTTCAGGGGCAACACAAATTTCTTGCTGCTGCTAGGAATCAAACCACGACTCCTTAGACGTTCAGCCCCATAGCCTTGTCATTATACTAACTAAACCATTTATTTCATGTTCTTTCCAATATCTTATTCACCCTCATCCAACCATTTAACACTATACAGCCTGAAATGCTGCCAGCACAATTACAGTACACATAAATAACTGCACACATTAAGGCCATGAAGTCTGAAATCTGTATCCCTTGCCCACAGCAAGTGAGCACAATTTGGCCAAAAAAGACAGATCTGAGCAATGAACATCAATTACTTGTTACCAACAGACCTGCATCTGCAATAAACAATCATGACCAATTCCAAATGACATAGAACACAGCTGAAAAATTACATGTACTCCTGATGTGATAATACATTCCCCTCTACTCCCCTCCATTACTTTCACAAGGAAATGTTCAATAAATACAGCCTGAAACTTTATATTCTTACTTACCTTACATCCTCTGCATACTTAAACAGACATTTTCACGATACAGCCCATATTTCCTTCTAAACCTTCACAAGGCAATATGGGCTACACTGTCAAATTTTATATTATGAGTGTAAACATACCTTATACCCTTTGAAGTGACCACGGACACTTTCTGGGGGGACGGGATTCCAACTGAGCAGGGCGGTCGTACTATCCTTAACTTGGAGAAGTGTGAAATTATGTGGTGCCTGGTTTGGAACTGAAAAAAGACAGTCAGTTATACAGAAAATATCTAGATGGAAGTAGTGTTACATTAAAGGAGTAGTACGTGCAAGGATGTAGAATTTAGGGCTTTCAATGCACACCTTGCACCAAGCATAAGATGAATGAATAACAGTGAGGCTTCATCTAAACACTTACTTACTCCATGGTGCAGAGTCCTTCTTGAGAAGCTAACTAGTTTGCAGCTAGTCAAGTAATTCCCTGCATTTCACGGAACCCGAAGGTTCATTACCGCAACCACAAGCGTCCGCCACCTATCTCTATCCTGGGCCATGCCAATCCAGTCCATACACCCACATCTAACCTCCTGGAGATCCGTCCTAATATTATCCACCCATCTATGCCTAGGTCTCCCCAGTGGTCTCTTTCCCTCTGGTTTCC
>Ga0123353_10008546_pt1 | contig 14000 bp, 7 predicted proteins | sample TergutLab28metaG_3_FD_92763 | JGI IMG/M metagenome (GOLD analysis project Ga0123353, IMG submission 92763) | Labiotermes labralis P3 segment gut microbial communities from Petit-Saut dam, French Guiana - Lab288 P3 | ecosystem: Host-associated > Arthropoda: Insects > Digestive system > Gut ... | reverse complement strand
TGCTAAGCCCCTCAACGGCCGGGTTTTTTAACAAAGTTCCCCCCCCCCCCCCCCCCCCCCCCCCCCCCCTCCCGAAGGGAATGCGAGAAACGAGTGCTGTCACCTGGAAAGAAACCATGCTTTTAAGTCTTCGTTTGTGAAGATATTACAAGAAGAATTCACAGAAAAACGTCTGCCGATAGTCGAAAAGCGACAGACGAAATAAAATGTCCATACTTCAACTCTAGCTTCGCCTTCTAGTCAGCTTTCGAAGACTAGAAAACAAATGGTATGATTGGTTTGGTACTACAGGCATTTCTGAAATAGCAAGTACAGGATGATCTTAAAGTAAATACATAAGGTTAAATATCTGTATCTCTCAAACAGAATTCCAAACTGCTTCAATTCTTGAGCCACTTTGAAGTACAACATGTCCACTCATTGTCAGGTTTCACATAAACATCACTTCGTTCACAAGCTCTCTTCCCAAGGAACCGCGACAGCCGCACCTAATTTTCAGAAATCATGTGCCATGGCAGGACGGCAATCCCAACATTTTGGGAAACATTCTGTGGATGTGTAGGGATAAAAACCAAGAATACCTGCTGAACTGCAACTGGAACAACAATTTCGAGAAACCACTGCCGCTGTTTCTCTTGGCTCCTGCAGGAAACGTTCTGAGTCTGGTTTTCCATGTTGTGTACAAAAGTCTGGTGCCTACGTCCAAATACATGATATGGAAGTGTATGGGCTTTAAGAACGTGCAATAACTGTGGCAATATAGCATTCTCTTCAGGCGATCCAGCGGTTTAACGTTATTTATTTACTTTACTATCACCTTGTGTAGTTAAGTGATATAGCATTTCAATTGTCGGAAAGAAGGATGCAGACGTATGATTCGCTGAATAAAACGAGAACGATTATTATAGAGTGAGATATCTGAGGTGTTAACACCGTGATGGTGAAGATTCAAATCCTTTGTAAGACGGAGTCATACTGGCATATCACAAGCCTTGGATATTCGTTATATAGCGAGTTACTGTTTTCTCTATGCAGTTCATATGTGTGAAGCAACTTGTGCATGTGGGTTGCCCCGACATGACGGGGTAGAATTCTGACTTCTTCGCTTTCCATGCTGGTCCGTGAATATCGATACCGTGTTTAACAGCAACGTATCACTTTAATGTGTTTTGTAACGCATTGTTTGCTAGCCACTTAATTCTCTGTATTATTTTCCTTTTGAAAATAGGAAATCCACGTTAAACTGAACCGTTTTGTGATGTCAACGACTGTACATCAAACGAGGGTTTTAAACGGATGTTCTAAACCCTTGGCAGCAAGTGTTAGGTGGCACAGAAATAATTACTGTTTTTATCAAATAGCAGGTAACAAGACACGATCCCTTTAGGAATATGGAGACGTCATTAGTAGCGCGTTCCTCCTCTGCAGGAAAAGCTCTAATGTAAAACACTGTAATGAGAATAAGTTGAATGACACAGTATTACAGCAACTCTCCTTAGCAACTACAGAGCGGCATATAAATTTTGCAGTTTCAATTGGTGTGTACCTTAGCAGATAACTGTCGATAGTTACTACTTTTAACATGCACTTGACTCTTTAGTATACCGTCAACTCCAGTCACTACTCTGGCAGCCTAGACTTTGAAATAGGCCTAAGCACAGTAAAATATTTTATGTACGGTTTATAATAAACACGACCACAAACCGGAGTAGGGATGACAGTTTTTATAATAAAAGCCAACAACATGCACCATTTCTCAACTTTATTTTGGTAAAGAACTCTGCATGTTTCGGACAGCCTTTCTGTCCATCATCAGGAGTTTTAATACTGTATTCACACCAAATGGTATTTGTTATACTAGTGATGCTGTCTGCTAGCGAGGTCAGGATGGAACCAGTTCTTGACCAAAATAAAGCTGAGAAAGAGTGCATCTTGTTGGCTTTTATTATAAGAATATATCAAGATGCACGGTCCTGTGATTGTCAAAACTGGGATGACAAATTTCATGTTAGGCATCTGTCACACGGGACACTATAAGCGATACGATGGCAATGCGATAGCGATACGATATATTCGACATAATACGGGCCCTGTACACCGGAGGCGATCGACTCAGACTATATACTTCAGTACGAATATGCTATCAGACGAAGACACATTTTTTATCTAATAGATGAGAGGAAGACTGAAGAAGAAGGTAAACAGAAGCAAGTACTGGGTTCACCTTTACTTCAACAAAAAAGTGGCGAACTTGGAAGTTCGACATCCCGTTGTTCTATCATATAATTATTATTTAATAAACTGTCAACTTGACTGTTTATTTACATAATAATTATAGAGTGAACTTGGCACTTTTGGTGTAGTCAGGGCCATAGACTTGGATAGTGAAAGCTGTAGATCATTTTATGCAGGAAAACGCGGGAAATTTTTAAATTCTGCCCTTCCTTGAACAACCAGGCACCTTCCAGTTGTGCAAATGCAGTGTTTCCCAACAAGCTCCCCAAGTTGAATATTTGCTTCCTCATTCGTGATTGCACAAACTAGTAGAGCATTTAAAAATTCCCTTTGATTTCCGCCTTCTGTGGCGATTTATTTACGACTGGGCGATAGAAGACACAGCGTGCTGGCTTCTAACCGTATCTTAGATGCCAGTCGTGCATATATCGTCATCGTGTCGTCTTAATTGTACGAGATTCCATCTGAACCAGCTGGTTCAGTTGTATCGCAAGAGAATCGCAACACCCTCTTATCACCACCGTAGTTTCCAGTGTGAGCTCCTTTACAGACAGAGTTGACAACAGAATGATGGTCCATCAGACTGTAGGGCCGCACCAACTGCCAGCACTGGAATTAAACTTTCCGAGATGGACGATGGGGTGAGGCTCTTAAGACAGACAGGAGTTCAGGATAAATATGCGAAGAATTTTAAATGAATATAAGGACAGAAGAGAGGCTAACACAAACAAAGGGACTAATCTAAAACTGTAATAAGAAAAATATGTGAAACGTATTCTAATGAGAAAAGGGATTAAGGAAGACCAATAAGAGATGGAAATTTGGAAGCTGGAAAAAATTAACAGACCTTACCTAAAACGTCCAAACCGGCCTTTGGGCCCACAGAAACTCACATTCAGTACGAACCGGGGGCTTTTTCCCTTAGTGTAAAGCAGTGGATGAGTAAAGCTGACCATTCACCTCCATCTTATTTTGATGTTATGAGTTTGTGTAGCTATACCTTCACTCCCCTAAATGTCATTACCTTTACTAACCGACGAAGCTGAAGAAGGAAACACAGCTCAGCGTTACTCCCGAAATATCACATTTATTAACGGCTTAATGAGCACAGGTATCCATGCATGCTACCACCTGGTTTAGAGTTAAGGAACACCCAAAGACTGTCAGTTAATTTTCATAATAAACAGAAATAACTACCCTGAACGCCCATTGACCTAAGGAACTTGACAGTCGTTAGAACTTGTGTTTTCTATGAGGTATAAATTAAACTTTGATACATTATTCAGACCAGCTTTTTAAATATCCTTGAGTTGGCATGTCCAACATATTTTTGGTGTAATGAACCTTGAGAGAATAAAAAAAACTCATTTGTCATTCAGAACAGAAACTACTGGAAACTTGTTTTGGACACTTGACCCCTAGGCCATACAATTATTTTGAACCCTGCTGTATACAAATGAGACAAATTGAATCAATGTTGTTAGACATTACCGAGAACCGTCCATACTTTATTTTGGTCTCATGTAACATTCAACAATCACTAAAATTTTGAGGTCTGGAATAAGAATATTCCCGGTGTAAAAAAGGCACACTTGCCGTGGTTCGTGAAGCATTCATGTACCATATTATAAGACTATTACGGACCGCCCAACACAACTTGTCACAAATATGTATTATTAAGTTCTATTTTCTGGCGTATCCGGCCTTTTCGAACTCGACTTGTCGTCGTCAAAGCATGTCTTAAAATGAAAATACCGAAGTGCGTGTGCGCCGTAGAGCAGTGTTTCTCAACCGCCGGGCCGCGGCCCGGTACCGGGCCCTGACATCAATTATACCGGGCCGCGAGAGGTTCTCCTGGAATTTGTCATTTTAGTTTTCTAAGATTTTTTTTATGAATAAATATTTTATGGTGGAAATATTCTGAGGAGAATATAATTCGTGAATGTGTCGAAAACTCAGACCCAGATGTTGGCCTGAGGAACTACAATATGCTACAAGATATCATTGGTCCAGTGATTGGTAACTAATTTAAGTGTAATTTTATATTTGTCAACATGCCACACCGTATACATAAGTGTACTCTTTATGATTATGCCATAATTAATTATTGATACTTATGTTAGTTTAATGTATGAACTTAAAAAAATTGGAAAGGTGTTTACGAGTAAATCTTTTGGGACCGGGCCCTCGTCTCATGAAAAAAGAATCTACCGGGCCGCGGTCTCACAAAGGTTGAGAAACACTGCCGTAGAGGACGCTATTTGACCGACGTAAGCATGACATGTATTTTCGGGTGCAGAAAGACTAAAGGACAGGGACATACAACACACTGCCTTCAGGCATACTCAGTACATAGGTATATAGCGTACAACTTTCAATGCCTTTGCTGAATACGTTCCATCAGATTTACCATTCCATTAAAGACCTAGATAATTAAGAGTCTGATTTTAAATTTCCCGATAAAAACTTCCGTAAATGTGAAGAATGTTACCAAGTTCTATCTCGCACCTAGTGGGATAAATCGCAAACATTGCAAATATAAAACAGAAACCATCTTTATCGTTGCACCGTGCATTTTGTAGTTTATTTAAGTAGCACACCAACTAATGCACATATATAGTCTTTAATAATCTAAAATTTACATTAAAACACTTAAAAGTTTAGAGTATTAAAGACTATATATATGTGCATTTGTTGGTGTGTTACTTAAATAAACTACAAAATGCACGGAGCAAAGTTAAAGACAGTGCCCAACAAGCAAAACTCAGCAACAACTATAAGAACACTAGGAGCGTTTTAGGTGTCTTAATTTAAATTTTAGAGTATTAAAGACTATATATATGTGCATTTGTTGGTATGTTACTAATATAAAACAGATAATATAGAATCAAGTTCATTCCCTTCGCAAAACATATTTTAGACGAAAGTTATAACGTACATGTGCAAATAACCAACAGATTTAAATAATTCTTAATTCCCTTGCAAACAGCAAAACATCAGGGTATAGTAAGATATAGATTTAAAGAAATATGTACAGATTTTAATCTTGAAGACATAACGATTATGCACCGATATTATATGTGTTACGTTTAAATACATACAATTTAAGGACTGATTTATTTCTATTATGACTCTGACAGTGAGCAAAAAGTTTAAAACATACCAATACGTAAATATTAAAATTTTTTATATTTATTTACGATAAGTTGTTATTAGAAAGTTTATACTAAATAAATTTTGTATTAAATCTCCACTGAACTACTAGGCTAGAGAGTTGTAGAAACAGACAGACAGAGACGAAGGTGTTGACAAGTGCCATTTCCACATTTCCGTACTCGATGTAATTACATCATACACCTTTAAAACACGGACGTCAGCATCTTGTGTGACTGAGATTCTGCCTAGATAAAGGTGATGTAGTTCAAACAGCACTCAGAATACTATTCGAGACTCTATTTCGACGACGAAAGTACAAATTTCTTTAGCGCGTTCCTTCCACAGTATCTTCGTAATAATAATAATAATAATAATAATAAAAAGTTGGATTTTATGCACCAAACATTTGAAGATGGTCTTAAAACTTGTGCTGATGCCGTTTACGTGTTTAGGACGGGCTGACAATCCGCAGTACGCGCTTCTATTTCGCGTGGGCCGCGGACGCCTGAAATTAGCAGGGAAATTTTGATTCGTGAAAGAAAATTCCTAAAAATAATTACACAAAAATGAGTAAGTTATTGCATTCTCAAACAGCACATTATTAACTGCAAGAGAAGGAAGGCCAATTGCAGGCTCTGAATTTGTAATGTTTTGTTAGTTGCCTGTAGCTGAAGACGTGTGTGGAGATAATAAAATAGGTTTCAAGAAGCGTCAGTCTCTTAGCCTGACAAACTTATTTGAACAACAACAAATGAAAGAGCGGCCAGTGCCTTTTTTTATACACTCGCCATGGACTAAAGCAGGGGTTTTCAACCTTTCTTTTTTCTCGCGGAACACTGCCACCAAAAAAAAAAATATCTAAGCATCTACCAGGTACCAAAATCATTAATAACATCCATTTTGTACTCTTCTAGTGTAACTTTATAAACACTTCATAAGTGGTTTTTTTTAATTTATTTAAATACATTCATGCCATTTTAGCAACGCCACTAACATAACTGAAACTGAATAATGAGCAACACTGTAATTCGCAAACAATGTCGCGTACCAAGAGACGACCCTCCGCGTACCACCTGTAGAAAAGCACTGGGTTAAAGTACGGACATCACAGGCACTGCACAGTTGAGAATTTGTGTAGTTTAAAAGGCACTAAGACTGACGAAGATTTGTTCTTTAAAGCAAAGGAAACTCGCCGTTCTTTGGAGTTGAATTGGAGGGAAAAAAAAATACAACTGTGAAAACTGATAGTTTGCAGATATACGTATGGGTATAAGACAACGGTGCACAAATCCTGGGCGACAAAACTTTGCAGGCTGGAGCTAATATCTGCGGGTTATAAGTATGGGACTTGGTTTGTGTCTCCCATTTGACGCCCGGTATTTTAAGATGGCTCCTAGACTCTTGTAAAATTTGTGGATCGATGCTCTTAGGCCTTGGGAATTCTTACTGTAATGTTCTGCTGTTCTCGAAGATTAATTCCACCTCAACATTAAAAAGTACACATTCTTGCAATGTTGCATGTTGCCGTGTATTTAATTACATAATCAATAAAAATTAACCAAAAAAAACTTAGTAATTGTATTTGTTGGTAAATTATTACTTACTGAAATACATATACATTAGAGATACGAAATTTCCTTTAGTCCAGTAAGGAAAAGAAATTGCGTCTTATTGCCATGATCTATCAAAATACGTCAATGTTTCTCTCAAGATCAGAAGAAAAAAGTTACACTTGTTTAAAATCCATAAACAGGCATTATACTTTGAATCCAGTCCGTTGCTTTCGGTTCTTCGCAACTCAGTATGTGTAGCCACTTGTTCAGCCACCGTCTTCATTCGTACCTCCATCAGCACGACTGGTTTTCAAGACCATTAGGGCCGCAGGATAGATTAAAATTCAAATCAGAAAACCTGACAAGGAATGGAGAACAGTTCATATATTATTTGGGACTATTCCAGATTATACGGCAGAAATCACGAAAAAAAAAAGAGATATTTTAATTTATCACAGCGGTGCTGATAACGGTTCATGTGTTTGTGGATGTCATGTCATTATATAAATGCTTGTCACGAATCTCGGTTACAGTATCCCGTGTTTTGGCCATCACACTACAGCGAAGGCGCAGTTTTAGCCTCTCGGGTAAAGTAAAGTCTTTCATTACTTCATCCCTCACAAATTTCTCATTTCCCATATCCCATTCGTAACTTCATCTCCTTCCTTCACTTCTGCCGTATTCCCTTTACCGTCCTTCTATTAGCCCCTTTTGTCGTCATATCTTCTCCTGACTCTTCTTCAGGTACAAACAGTTTATATACATTAGTTGCACCCCTGCGATTAATTCGCAAGTAAAAAAGGTTCACACTACAACAGACCATGAAGACTCACAAGAGTAGAGGTACAGATCTACTCTTTCATTAACCTCGGTTCTTGATGGGGGTATGTGGTCAACGCCACGCTCCGGCCGCTTTACCCCGAGAAACGGAACTACGTGTCGACGGGTGCGGAAAATCTCGCCCCACCGGGATTCAATCCTCGGAACGTCCAGTCCATAGCGAGTCTCTATACCGACTGAACAATCCCGGCCCTCAATTTGCAAGTAGTAACAGTAAAATGTTTAATCAGCAAACATTACAGCTTCTTAATACTAATAAACATTAAAATTGTAGTTAGTAATGCTTAATTCTGGGCACTTTCTTTTGGAGATCCACGGATCACAAGCAACGTGTAAATAAGAAGAAAAAGCTTCCTACTGCGTTTAAATACGAAAATAAAAAAACGTTGAAATCGACAGTCCTACCTCAGGCGGAGGCCACGGGAAGTAGAAGAAATATTTTTTTATCTTCCATTGGCCTCCGCTTAAAGCAGTTTTTAACGTTAGTCTTTTCTGTTAAAGAACAATTCTTTTTGAAAATGAATTAATAAAAAAAGGAAACTAACTGCCATCAATGTCGAATTACAAGCCGTCTAAAAATGTCTATCTTGAAATTATCCGTTCAGTAGTTCGGTATATCATGATGTTATCGTATTAACATAGGGAGATTACGATGATGATAGTGCTGCAGGTTTGACGGTCTATCCCCGATGATTTTTGCCAGCGGAATACACAAGTTGATAACGCTTTCCTCGAAGTCCAGGTCCTAAACATGCGCAAACAAACATCGCAAACATGTAATAAGGTGGATTTTATACAAAAAGTGTGTGTGTGTGTGTGTGTGGTGTGGTGTACTGACATTGTTAGCAGCGAGGTCCTCAAATCACATCCCGCTAACAAGAAAGAACACACTTCAAGCAATATATATTTTTATGGGCCTAATTGATTCAGGAGGCTGCAATGCCCGGAAGCAGAATGGGGGCGGTGTGATGGACTGCTCCTGCTGCATCCCGCGCTGAGAACACGTTTCTACCGACAGCATAGGCATTAGCAATTAATTTAGCTTCTGCTATCCTCTAAACAAACCTTGATGTATCGTTTTTGCAAGTTACGAACTCCTTATTGGATAATTACTCGTAGGTTTGGAGCAAATAACGCAAGGTTATTAATAAATATATAACCTTTCATCGGTTCACAAATCAGGGGTAGTGTAGAAATGCGGGTCTGTTACAAAGACGCAACGAAACTTCATATAAATAAATTTTTCTTGGAGCGATACATTCGCCAGACAAGAAAATCTCAATACTTATGAAAATAAACTGTTCATTATCTTGTTCACAGAAGCCCACCACTAGTCCCCAGCCTGGAGTAAACACTACACATAAATTATTTCTAGTTATCATCAGGATTTATTGCCTATCTCTAATAAACACTGAGGGTGAGTATGCCATTAAGCAAGTTTGATTCATTGTATGTTTACGAAGCTGCCAAATCATTTATGATGTTGCTGGATGTTTGCATAACCTCGCAGCAAAACAGGACCGACCCTAGATCGCATGATTGAAGTCATTCCAGAATTGTTAAAATACAATGAAATTCAATTGCGCAATAAGAAAGGAGTCACCGCGAGCGACGTCAGCGCGACAGGCATGAACTACTTTTCCATTACGTTCTGACAAAGTATAGCGAGCAAATCTGCACATAATGGATGCACTGGGAGTCAGCCCAACGGGACCGCTTAGAAAATACACAACAGATACGAGTATCGGACAGTAACCCGGTCACGAAGCAATCAATATATAGAACGGGATATTACAATGAAAACATATACCAACGTTTCCCAGACTTTTTTTTTTTATCGCAGACCCTTTTTGGCTTCGAAAGATAACAACGAAAGCTCACACCCTTGCTCGCGTAACTATAGAGTGCCCGAATTGATAGGCATTCAAAATTATATATATATATATATCTCAGGACGATTTTTAGATAGCTAAAAATGCATATTAGTAGCATACGTAAAATTGCATTCCATGATTTGACATTAATTACAATGATTGTCGCTTGCTGCGTGGGTACAGAGTTTTCTTAATTCGATAATCTGAAGGTGACACGAAATAAACACATCACCAATTAAAGAAGCTCTGTGAATATCTTTAACAAAACATGATTCATTTAATTTAAAAAATTAAGTAAACTTCAAAGCAGCCATTACAGGAATGTATCACGGATCCCCTGGGAACTGGTCGCGGATCCCAAAGCACAGTCTGGGAACCAATGATATATACAGATCAAGACGGCACACACAGAGACTAAATACCTGATTTTTTAATCTGCAAGTCTTGAGAAAGCAAACTGTTCTGACAGCTTTTCTGTTGCACGGCCAATAAACAGTGTACGTGTATGCCATATGTTAGTGTTCAATATTAACAGCAAAGTACTTTACGGAGGATAATATTAATATGACACTGAGCATCATGGTGCACAGAGTAGTAATCCCGCCTCATTTTCGAGAGTCATTTAGCAATTTAAGTCAGAGCAAATACGAGGGGGTGCTGATAAATCCTTAGCCCTGGCTACTTCCCGATGTCGTAGGACGGAATCGATAGTGTCGTTGGAAAGAGGGGTCTGTTCATGTGCCGAATTGCAAGTATTTTCTTGTTACCGAGGCTAGAAGGAAACATGTAAGGCGACGCGCGCGATTTCAACAACATGGAGGCGCGAGCTGTCAAGTCCCCCCCCCCCCCCCCCCTGCAAGGCAAGGCGCCGAAGGAAATTCACACCATTCTGCTAGAAACATTAGGGGAGCATGCACCATCGTATGCCACCGTCAAAAACTGGGTGGCCCAGTTTAAACGTGGTGATTTTTCCACCTGTGATGCGCCTCGTCCTGGACTACTCTAAATAGTGACCACCCCGGAGATTATTGAACAAATTCACGAGCTAATCTTGGAGGACCGCCGGATTTCGGCTAAATTAATAGCTGAGCAACTGGACATCTCACGTGAGCGGCTTGGGTCCATCAATCATGAAGATTTGGACATGTGGAAGCTCTCCGCAAAGTAGGTCCCGAAATGCCTGAACGTGGATCAAAAACGTCAACGGTGCCAGTCGTCTGAGCAACTTTTGGAATTTTTTCGGCGCGATTCAAATTATTTCCTGTCGCGATTGGTGACCACGAACGAAAACCTACTTATATCACTATGACCCGGAGACAAAGCAACAATCAGTGGAGTGGTGGCATAGTGGCTCACCCCGCCCCAAAAAATTCCGAGTGCAAAAATCCGCTGGAAAATTTCTCGCCTCGACTTTTTTGGGATCAAGACGGCATCCTCCTCATTGATTGTCTTCCAAATGGCCGAACTACTAAAGCAGAGTATTACGCATTTCTGCTGGTGCAATTGAAGGACATTTTGAAGGAAAAACGCCGCGGGAAGTTCACGAAGGAGGTGTTCTTCTTGCACGACAATACCTCAGCTCACCTGGCCCTTGCAACCCAGAAGAAATTGGCCTACCTGGGCTTCCAATGTCCTGATCTCCCACCCTATTCTCCGGATCTGACTCCGTCGGACTGCCACCTGTTCCGTTGACTGAAAAAACAATTGTAAGGTCGCTATTTTTCGTCCGACGCGGAGGTCATTGCTGCCGCGGAGACCTGGTTGGACGGACAACCTTATGAATTTTTTTTTAGTGATTTGCAAAAGTAAGAGCAACGGGATAAGAAGTGTATTGTGCTTCGTGGGGAGTACGTTGAATAAATGTCGAGTTTGGTCGCTGTAGCTTGTTTCCTTCCTGGTCGGGCTAAGGACTTATCAGCAACCCCTCGTAACTTGTTAGTTTTAAGACTAGGTGTTATTGTGATTAAGCGCCGATGTCATTTAATAATAATAAAAAAGAGTTTTGGTGTTAATATCTTGGCTTACAAAATGGTTATCGTGAGCACAGTGCAACAAACCCCGGGAGCCAGGGCTCCAGTTCGCCCATGCGACGGAACTACATTTCGTGCCTTGACGTGGAAAATTAGGGGATCCCGAGCATGGAACTCGCTGCACGCCAACCTTCTGGCGCCTATAAATTTGAAGCGGCTCCTACATTTTTGACAAATCTGTGAACCCTGATCGTGACTAAGGTTCATCGTAGTCTCCCTCAGTAGCTCCAAGAAATTCCTGGGGTAGTACCTAAGACCGGCTGTGGAGCCCACCCAGACTCCTGTGCAATGAGTACCGCGGGGTTTCCCCGAGGCTAAAGCGACTAGGAAGTGAAGATGACCACTCTCTCCCATCTAGTGACCACTTTAAGAAGTAGTGAGGCTACAGTTACATTCCCAAATACACTTCAATGGTGGCATGGCGACAGTGTGTTTTTACTTGTACTATTATGGTTTGAGGTACTTGGCTGGATTCATCTGGCACAGGACAAGGACCATTGCGAGGAACTGACCCTTTATCAACAAAACCTCTTCCATGGGGCGTCAATTCGTTACTCTCTTGACTTGACAGCGTAGTCGGTATAGCGACTCGCTAAGGGCTGGACAGTAAGGGGATCGAAACCCGGCGGGGACAAGAGTTTCCGCACGAGTCCAGACGTCCTCGAGGCTCACCCAGCCTCCCATACGAAGAGTATCGGATCTTTCCCGGGGGTAAAGCGGCCGGGGCGGCTTTTACCACCCACCCCACCGACAACAGAGGTTAAAGAAAGAGTAGAGCTATAGATCTACTCCCCCTCTGGGCCTCCATGGCCTGTTCTAGGGTGAACTTTACCTTTACCTTGGCTTAAACAGGAGATAAAGAAAGCGAGGAAAAGAAGGTATTATAAAAGACGGCACACGGAAGTAGAAAGGTAAAATACACTGCCAACTAAGCGTAACAGAAAGAATGAAGGAAAGCTGGGACCTGGAACTTAAAAACTCATTTTAATTGCTGGATGTTTCATCTGTTATTCAAATATGGACTTGACCGACTTTCATACAGAGACAGGAAGGAAAAATTATTGGTTCTGAATGTCGTCTAATGCACTACTCACATTAAACTTCATCTTAAAGTTATAGATCCCTCCGGCTCCAGCAGAGAGCCACCGGATAAAAACGTCTTCACCTGCAACTTGTGCATATTGATGAAGGCAGATGATGGCAGACAACGATAAAGGTAAGAGGCAAAACAACATCCATTCTAACGGTGATACATTTGTCGTATATACACTCTTGAAGAACTAATATCCAACACCACCTTTCTAACGGAATGACAGAACAGGCATACACAGCATGTGTCAGGCAGCACGGTACATATCGATGTAACGAAACAGCTGGCATTCTGTACCCTAAATGAAAGCTGCTATCTCATCACGTAACACATGGACAGACTTACGGTATTCGCCAACGATCTGGGCCGTTTCAAAAATCTACTTTAAAAAAACCAAAATGGTACACCGCTGGGATGACAATTTCAGTAACTGTTCTGTTGCCCTCCCTTTGTGACTATGGGCCGGGATAGCGCAGTGGATATAGAGCCTCGCTATGGGCTGGACGGTCCGGGGATCGAATCCCGGTGGGGGGAGAGATTTTCTGCACCCGTCCAGATCGGGCCTGGGATCCAACCAGCCTCTTGTAAAATGGGTACCGGGTCTCTTCCCCAGGGGCGTGAAGTGGCTGGGGCGTGGCGTTGGACTCCCAACCCCACATATAGTGCTGAGTTTAAAGCAGAGTTAAAGAGGAGTTACACCTAACCCGTTCTAGGGTAAACTTTACCTTTATCCTTCGAGATTTTTCACACAGCACAGATGCTTTGTTCCCTGGCAGACAATTTAGCAGCTCATGAAATACGTTCATAAAAGGATGGAATTAACTTCACAAAGGACTTTTATGGCACTTCCTCCAAAACCACAATAAACAATGGTCACAGATTCTGTGGAATGGAAAGCAAGCATACTATATGCTATCCCAGGTTGGGTCGCCATATCCTGCCGAGTCGAACAGTTTCCCTCGTCTTGAGTTTACATCCAGCGATAAAGTTAAGTATATGAACAATACCATATCCAAGCCCTCCACCACAACAGAAAACTCATTCCCGAACAAAACCCAGGCGATACAAACCCCTTGTTCCAAGCGGTCATAAACCCCCAAAACCCTCACGGTCCACAATGAACAGGTCAGTAGTGGTTCAGCCTACACTCGGATACCACATCACCAACAGACAATCCCGCTACATAACACCAGCACGCCTCAAGTCAGGTATGTACAGCTCA
>Ga0123353_10008545_pt1 | contig 14001 bp, 13 predicted proteins | sample TergutLab28metaG_3_FD_92763 | JGI IMG/M metagenome (GOLD analysis project Ga0123353, IMG submission 92763) | Labiotermes labralis P3 segment gut microbial communities from Petit-Saut dam, French Guiana - Lab288 P3 | ecosystem: Host-associated > Arthropoda: Insects > Digestive system > Gut ... | reverse complement strand
CTGCGAAGCAAACTACTTTCCCTTCACGGGGACTAAACTGTTCTGCCCGGGCACGGACCCCCTTCTTCCCTGGCAGCCGAACGCAGGTTCAACCTTGAATTAAATACCTTTGATCCGCATAAACTTCGCCGCCCCGCGTTCAGGTACGGGTAGCGTCTAACGCCACACCCTGCCGGCGGCAAGACCCCATCTTTGATTCACATAACGCGAGAAAACTTCCGCCTCCTCGGTGAATGCCCTGGCGAGATCCGGCCAGTAACGCCTTCCGTCGGCAGTTAACTCTTCCCTTTCCGGAAGTGAGGATCTGCGCCAGGGAGAAGCGCTTATCATTCTGTTGGGCTGGAATTCCCCGAAGTACCAGGCAATCTGGGACACGGGAAGCTGAAGCACATGAGCCATAAACTCATTGACAACAAGATTCATATCCTTTGTGTCGTAAGCCTGAAAATCAAAAAAAGAAAGAAGAAATTTTTTCGCGTGAGGGGGAAAAACTTCCCATCTCTGGCGCGAGAAATTCCTGAAATCCTCGTCAATAAAATATATTCCGTGGAAGCCCTCGTGCGCCATGAAGCGCGGGCGGAGACCCCTGTCGGTTCTGTCGGATTCCCGGGAAACGGAAATAATGGCGCCTTTGCCGGGAATAATTTCCGAAGCGGAATTCCTCTTAAGAATACCGGCGCTAAAAAGCGTGGATTCCAGTTCACGCTCCTCGGCAAGAAGCGGAAAATTGATATTCCTCGCGGCCTCAAAAAAGGCGGCAAGATCTTCCGCGCGGTAATCGTGAGCGTTCCAGCCGTGAAGTTCGGCTATTTCCCCGTCATGCGCAAGACGCCCGCGGAAACCTGCCTTTTCCACGAAAAAGGCGAGGCGTTTGAAAAGCCTGTCCTGTACAGCATAATTGGCCGTATCAAAAATAAGTATTTCCGGAAAAATATCCCAGCGAAAAACCTCGTAACGCCTGTCACGCCAGGATTCCACAGAATATGAAAGGATTTTGCCGGGATCCATTGAAATGGGTTCCAAAGCGAAAATCGATCCACATATAAAAATAAATAAAAAAAAGAAAATGAAAAATCCCGAAGGTTTCCTCACAGGGCGACTATCCCTCGGGCGATGTACTGGGCCATGGAAAATTTACGCTCCTTTGTCATTTCCGGATCTGATCTGATAAAGCTTTCAAAATACGCCCGGAAAGAGTCGGGAAGTTCTTTAAGTTCCAGAACATGATTATAATAAGCCCTGTGCGAAGGCTCAAAGCGCCGGTTGATGCAGAAAAGGGCGAGACAGGCGCTCTTAATGAATCCTCCCGCGGAAATGAGGTAGAAAAAATCATCTCCCTGAATCATTGCCGCCCCCAGATCGCTTAAAAAATGTTCCATTTTTGATTCATGGGCCTTACGCATGATCTGCCAGAATTCAGCCCCCAGGTTTTCCAGTCTGGTTCGTATACCTTTAATCCAGTAATTCCTGGAAAAAATAATCTCCCCCTGTGAAAGCCGGTAAAAACTGTAGGTACCCGAATCCTTGATAAACCAGAGGGATTCAAGCCGTGTATCCGCGATGGATACAAGCTGCTCTATCATACTGACAGACTTGTATTCCAGCCGCACGGGTATGTCTCCGATAAGGAAACGATCCTTGTCGCCGCCCTGAGCGGAAGTCTCAAAAGCAATAACATCATCACCGTAGAGCGCGTGACGCTCAGTGGAATCGGGAATGGATTCCCGGTAATAAACATCCAGAATCAGTGCGAAATACGGATCCAGGGTATCGGGCAGGGCAGACTCGTTGAGGGATATACATTCCACCCCGGGCCATTGGGAAACAATTTCGGCGAAACGATCAAGGAGCAGTTTTGTTTTGTACTTCATTGCGGTTCCTTAAATAATAATGTTATCATTATATCACGGAAAAAGAAAATTGAATACACACCCTGAATTATTCCGTTTTGTCATTTTAATTCCCCACAGGGACACGGTTAAGATTTTTGAGGAATACCGCACAGGGCTCTTCACAAAGGGCTTATTGGGAGCCTGCTCCTTCCCCGCGGCCGCGCCCCTCGCGGAAACAAGAGAGCACTTCAGCCGGGGAGAATTAACAGAACTTGCCCGCAATATACGCGGACTTACCAAAGAAACAGACGGTAAAATAACAAGCTCTGCCGGCGTTTTTATTCAAAGCTGCAGAAATTTTTCCTTTTTCGGCCCTAAATTGAACCTTCCCGCCGGAGAGGCAATATTCCCCGGTTCCGCGGCTCGCAAAATCATCAGCCCCCTGCTTCCGCCAATCTTTTGCGCGGCTATTACCGAAGAAGGAATTAATTATTCCGCGGAAAACCTGCCAAAAGAAGCTCCCTCCCTCTCATTTCGCCCGGCATTTCTCGCGAATCTGTCAATCCGGCCGCTTAAGGAAGGCGCACAACCTTATTCTTTTGAGTGGAGAATAGGGCGCCCTGTATGGCTTCCCAAATATAAGATAATTCTTAAATAAGTAGACATAATCTTAAAATAGTATTATTATTTTAATTAATGAAAAATGCAGTTTATTTTGGAATAGACGGCGGAGGCACAAATTCTCATTTAGCCCTAATTGACGATGAAGGAAAGATAATCGCCCGTTCAAACACAGGCAGTACCAATATATATTCGGTTACCAAAGAGGAAGTTTTTGACAATATTTCCTTTATGATAGATTCTGTTCTGGAAACTGCCGGGATTGGGAAGGATGATCTAACCGCGGGTTGTATTGGCAGCGCGGGATTGGATCAGGAAGAGGAAAGGATACTTTTCAGGGAATTTTTTGATACAATTTTACGCCCGGATTTCCCTGTCAAACTCTGTATGGACGGAGAAATCCTGCTCTGCGGCAGTCTAAATAGCTTCGAAGGCTACTGTCTTATGGCGGGAACCGGATCGGTTGCTTTGGGCAGATCCCTGGAAGGCGAATTGGTGCGTTCCGGCGGACATGGATACATACTCGGGGATGAGGGATCCGCCGCATGGATAGCCAAGAACGCGATTATCAGAATTTTAAGAAGCCAGGAAGACCGGGATCTGAAAACAAATATGCTTGGCGATTTCCTTTTTACCACAGGCCTCTGTAAAAGCGGTGATTTTATCCATTACATACACTACGACGCGGACAAACCTAAAATAGCTTCCCTGGCGCCGTTAGTCACCGTCGCCGCGCAGGCGGGAGACCCTCTTGCCCTCGATATACTCCATAAAGGCGCGGAAGAATTGGCTTTGCTTGTTAAAAGCGTACTGGTTCGTTCCCCCTGGATACAGCATAAAGAGCTTGCTTTGGTGGGCGGCGTCATTGAGCATGATAAAATACTCACTGATAAGCTTAAGGATATCCTGGCCCGCGATTTCCCTGAGCTTATGATTTCATCTCCCAAAGGCACAGCCCTGCAGGGGGCGTGCATGCTCGCAATTGCCATGAAAAAAACCCTGTAAAACATCCCGCATGGAAAATAAAATTCGAATACGCGATAATTTTTTATTTCTGGACATCAGAGTTGTGCCCGGCGCCTCCAATTCCGGTATGGGAGAATTCAGGGAAGGCAGGCTGAAAGTACGAATCGCCGCGGCTCCGGAAGACGGCAAAGCCAACGAAGAGCTGCGCTCCTTTTTCGCTAAAACACTTGGACTCGCGAAAAAAGACATTGTAATAGAGCAGGGAGAAAAATCCAGGCTTAAAACCCTGCGCCTTCCTATTGAAGCAAAAGGGAAACTGGAAGAATTTACTTCTTCACCGCGCTCATGACTATCAGGGCAATCTGATTTTCCGTATCCGCTTCAAGGAACTCAACGTCATTAAAACCCAGGTGTTCCTTTGACCAGTGCGCCCAGGGGAACCATATCCCCTTTGGGTCGGGAACATTGTAACAGGATTTAATTTCCACTATTTCTGTTTTTTCCCACAAGCGGCGCCACCATGACGCGCTGTGAAAGGAAAACAATTCCCCTTCCCAAAACGATTTTAAAGTCTGGGGGTATCCGCTTTCGAATTCTTCCGTAAGGCCGGGCGTTGCGATCCCGAATTGGCCGCCCGGTTTAACCAGCTTGGAAAATGTACAGGGAAAATACTGCTCGTCCGCGCCGTAATAATGGTAACTGTCTATTGAAATCGCCGCGTCAAAGAAACCGTTGGCATAAGGAAGGGCATGGGCTTCGGCGTGAATCGGGAACACCCTGTCAGACACACCGGCCTCTTCAAACCTTTGCAGATTTTCTGTCGCGTCGATCCATAAATCATTGGCGAACACTGTTACGCCGAATTCCTTCGCGAGAAAAACTGAAGTAAGCCCCTTTCCGCAGCCCATATCCAGAACCTTCATTCCGGGGGAAAGGTTTAAGTTATTGCACAATTCTTCCAGCAGCTTTAGCGGGTTTGGGCCCATCCAGTTTTCTTCAATCCATTTTTGATCGTATTTTTCGGTTTTTGGATATTTATTCACAATAATTCCTTGTATAGCGTATAATTTTCGTCGTCAAAGCAGACAAAAATCACCCGTTCTATGCCGGGTGTTTGTTCGAGGGTATTGCGCACCGCTTCCACCGCTGCGCATGCGGCCTTGTCCCTGGGGTAGCCGTAGACTCCTGTGCTGATATTGGGAAAAGCGATACTTTTTAATCCTGCCGCTGCCGCAAGAAGCAGGCTCTTTTTATAGCATGAAGCAAGGAGTTCAGCTTCACCGTGGCTGCCGCCATGCCAGACAGGGCCTACTGTGTGAATCACCTTCCTGCACGGCAACCGCCCCGCTCCGGTAATAACAGCGTCCCCGGCCGGACATGGGCCGTTGGGAACATTCCGCCTTTCCTTCGCTATGATGATACATTCTTCAAGAAGCTCCCGCCCCGCGGCCCGGTGTATGGCCCCGTCTACCCCGCCGCCTCCCATGAGGCCGGAATTCGCCGCGTTGACAATAGCGTCCACTTCAAGAAGTGTAATATCACCTTTAATGAGTTCCAGTACAGAGTTAGACATAATGACAGAAACCTCCCTTTCAGGATAAAATCATTTTACAAACCGGAAATTTGTATTGGAGACAGTATGATAGAAAAAATAAAAATGGGAAAGGCCGTCGCGGAACTGGACGGGGACGAGATGACCCGGATTCTATGGGCGCTGATCAAAGAAAAACTCATCCTTCCCCATGTGGAACTGAAAACGGAATATTACGACCTGGGTATAGTGAACCGTGACGCCACAAACGACGAAGTCACCCTGGAAGCCGCAAAAGCAATACAGCGTCTGGGCGTCGGTGTAAAATGCGCCACCATTACGAGTAACGCGGCTCGCCAAAAGGAATACAATCTGAAGGCGCTTCACCCCAGCCCCAATGCCACCATCAGGGCAATTTTAGACGGCACTGTTTTCCGCAAGCCGATTACAGTGTCATGTATAAAACCCAGTGTCTCTACCTGGGAAAAACCCATCGTAATAGGCAGGCACGCTTACGGGGATTTTTACAAAAACGCCGAAATGCTTATTCCCGGTCCCGGAACAGTGGAAATGGTCTACACGGCGGACGACGGCGGGGAAAAGCGGATCACAGTGGCGGAAATGAAGGGAAGCGGCATTGTTCAGGGCATCCATAATCTGGATGAATCCATAAGGAATTTCGCCAGAACCTGTTTCCTCTACGCCATTGATGAAAAAATCCCGGTCTGGTTTGCTACCAAGGATACAATCTCAAAAATATACGATGGCCGTTTCAGGGAGCTGTTCGGTGAAATTTACGAAACTGAATTTAAGAAAAAATGCGAAGACTCATGTGTCAGTTACTTCTATACCCTTATCGACGATGCGGTTGCCAGGGTGGTCAAAGGCAATGGCGGTTTTCTCTGGGCCTGCAAAAATTACGACGGCGATGTGATGAGCGACATGGTCGCCAGCGCCGCCGGGAGCCTCGCCATGATGACCAGCGTTCTTGTTTCTCCTTCCGGCGTATTTGAATACGAGGCGGCACACGGCACAGTTCAGCAGCATTACTACCGCTGGCAGAAAGGGGAAAAAACCAGCACAAACCCGGCGGCGCTAATTTTCGCCTGGACAGGCGCGCTTGCCAAACGCGGGGAACTGGACGAAACACCCGCCCTCGCGGATTTTGCCAAAAAACTGGAAAAAGCTACCCTACAAACCATTGAGGAAGGGGAAATGACAGGCGACCTCGCCCACATTTCAGATCCCACGCCCAAGGCGGCGCTAAACTCGTGGGAATTTGTGGATGCGATTACGAAGAGGATTTAGAACAGTTCAGTCTTATTGACATCATGCTTATTGCGTAATATTAAAAAATCTTAAAAAGAAGCGCGGTAAGTATGGCGATAAAGGCAGCGGCGGTAAGTATATATAACCACAAGGGCAACGATCCGGCAGGTTTTTTAATTTCAGGCAGCTCAACAGGTTCAAAATCACCCGCATTACCGCCAGAAGAGGAATAGCCGCAGATCTGGCATCCGTTTTTAAAAAGAGCTTCGGCGCCGATAAAATCGCAGGAAGGGCAGCGGACAGAAGCGAAATGCCTGCCGCATTTGGGGCAATTTTTCGCGTCCCTGGGAACTTCTGTCCCGCAGTTCTCGCAGAAAAAATGCGGAGAGTTCAACTCACGAAGCCGTTTTGGGGCAAGTTTCTGATTTGGCACAGCCTGTACAAGGGGTATTGCTTTCTGTTGGCGTACTGGTTTTTGCGGAGACTGCTTTTGAGCCATCCCCGCTTTTGCCGCCCTTGTCGGTTACATAAAAACCGCCGCCCTTAAAGATGACGCCTGTCCCGCCGTTGATTAGGCGGCGTATCTCTTTGCCGCATTCGGGACAGATCTTTAAGGGCTCGTCCTTAATGCCCTGAAAGGCATCAAAAGTATGCCCGCAGCTCTTACATTCGTATTCATAGGTTGGCATTATCGTTCTATTCCGTTAAACCGTTTGATAAATTTGAATATACCGGAAACATGGTCAATAGTAAAGCTATACGCTTTTCGTCAAGTGGGCCGATTCGAAGGGTGAGGAAATCCTCGTTCTGTTCGGGGACGTTGGCAAAAAGCAGAGCGGCAAGTTCCATCGGACCAAAGGAAGAATCCTCTCCTGAAAACTCGTCCCCGTCGTCCATTCCCATCATCATAAAAAACCTGGCCATGGAAAACAGTGAAACGAGTGAACGCGCCTGGCTTGCCGAAGCAGTCCTGATTCCAAAAACCAGTTCCCATTGCGCATTGTCTGTCAGGCTTGCTTCCGTAAAAGAAAGATTGGCCGTAGAGCGCACAATGCCGAAGAAGAATTCCTGTGCCGGGATTTGCAGCGGAATTCCAAGGCCGTCCATGAAACGGTTTATAGGAAGGTCAGGGTTATTGAGCCAGCCCGCGAGAACGCAGGGACGGCGGAAATCTTCAAAACCCTCAGGGGCCGGATCGCTTCCCGAAGGCGGAGCAAAAGGATCCCCGCTTGAGGCGAAGACCAGCTCAGTTCCCATAGCCACTCCCACCCCATAACCTTTGGAATGCCAGTAACGGTTCCCTGTTTCTGACTTAACCTTTTTCCAGTTGCGGCTGAAGCTCATTGAAATACCTGCCCTGGTATCGGGGTATTTCCCCCGCGCCGCAAGGAAAAAACGCTGGGGAGATTCTTCCGGATACAGGGCCGCGACAGCCGTCTGTGTCCGATCCAGAACCTGGGAAGCGTCTTTGATTTTGAAACCTGCCATGGAAAAAGAATCCAGCAGCGGCCTCGCGCGCTCAACATCTGCCCAAAGATAAACATTGGCGCCGGCGGGCAATACGGAAAAATCAGGCGGGCCGTCCGCTGACACCTGCCCCGCCCTCGGCGAAGTAGCGCATGATGCAAAAACAAGAACAATAGACAGGAAGAAGCTCATACATAGCATAGAGGATTGTCGGCATGCACAGATGGCAGACAACGACCCCAATCCCAATTCCCCGATCCCTGCTCCCTTATTATGCTTTTTCAATTTTTACTCTCCATTTTTCTTCTCCGGCTTCTATTTCGGTCATGCCTGCGGCGCCGGCCCAGGCCATTTTGGTTGAAAGGGTCTCCGAGGCCACATAGTCCGCGAAAGCTTCCCAGGCGGATTTAAGCCGATCTGAACCGTCAAGCGTAAGCACAATGCGGTCGGTAACTTCAAAGCCGGACTCTTTGCGTAAATTCTGCACACCGCGGACAAGATCCCGTACATCGCCCTCTTTGGAAAGCTCTTCGCTTATCTCAGTATCAAGGCCCACCGTTAAAGATCCCTCGTTTAATACTTTAAGATTGGCCTTTTCAAGGCGTCTGATGTCGAGTTTTTCCGCTGTTATTTCTATGGTACGGGCAGCGCCTGTTTCGCCTGACAACTCTCCTGCCAATTCCATGGAAATAGTTGCCCCTTCAAGCAGATCAAAAATTTCTTTCTGGCTGAAACCCGCGATCTTTTCCGCGGCAGCCTTCATGTCCTTTCCCAGTTCTTTGCCAAGAACGCGGAAGTTTGCCTTTGCCTCGTATTCCACAAGGTCCTGCTCATTGTCACGGAAGATTACGTTTTTTACATTCAGTTCTTCGCGTATTATCTCTTCCATTTCAAGAAGCACCTTTTTTTCTTCCGTGTTGCGTGTAACAAGCTCAACTGTCTTAAGAGGCTGCCTGCCTTTAATGTTATACTGTGAACGCAGAGCCCTTCCCATGGAAACCGCATGCTGAATCGCCGCCATTTTAAATTCCAGCTCCCTGTCACGGCGTTCTTCCTTTGGTACGGGAAAATCCGCCAGATGTATGGATTCGGGATCTGTTGCAGTACGAAGATTCTGCCATATTGCCTCGGTGGTAAACGGCATGAAAGGAGCTGCCACTGTGATAAGTGTTTTGAGCACCGTGTAAAGCGTTGCGTAGTGATCTTTGTCCCCTTCGCTCTTCCAGAAACGGCGGCGGGATCGGCGTATATACCAGTTATTCAATAAATCAATAAATTCCAGAATGGGATCAACCGCTCCGGAAAGATCGTAGGCGTCAAGAGCCGAGCCGGTTTTCTCAACCAGGCCTTCCGCGACGGAAAGTATCCATTTATCCAGGGGATTGGAAGGGTTAGTTGGCGCTCCCGACGGGCTCACCCCGTCAATATTGGCGTAGGTAACGAAAAAGCTGTAGGCGCTCCAGAGCGGTATGATGATGCTTTTAAGAACCTCCCGTACACCATCGTCGCTGAAGCGTAGATCGTCCGCCTTGATAAGCGCTGAGTGCACAAGGAAGATGCGGATCGCGTCGGCGCCGAAGGTATTCATTACCTCCGAAGGGTCGGTGTAGTTGCGCAGCATCTTGCTCATCTTTCTGCCATCCGCGGCGAGGACAATGCCGCTCACGATGCAGTTTTTAAAAGCCGGCCGCTTGAAAAGCGCCGCTGCCAGAACAGTAAGGGTATAGAACCAGCCGCGCGTCTGATCAAGGCTTTCGCTGATAAAATCCGCGGGGAAATGGCTTTCAAAAAATTCCTTATTCTCAAACGGATAATGATTCTGGGCATAGGTCATTGCGCCTGACTCAAACCAGCAGTCCAGCACTTCGGGAATGCGTGTCATGATCCCGGTACAGCCATTTTTCCCGCCTGAGCCTTCAGCTTTAGAGCACGGGATGGTTATTTCATCAATAAAATGCTTATGCAGATCCGTTGGGTACACACCGGAATATTCTTTTAGTTCTTCCCGGCTTCCGACACAGATAGTCTTGCCGCAGTCCGGGCATCTCCAGATGGGGAGAGGGTTCCCCCAGTAACGGCTCCTGCTGACAGCCCAGTCCCTCGCCCCTTCCAGCCACTTGCCGAAACGTCCGGTCTTGATGTGATCAGGCACCCAGTATATTTGATTATTTGCGTCAATCATGTCCTGTTTGATTTTTTCGACACTCACAAACCAGGAACCTACAGTACGATAGATAAGCGGGCTGCTGCATCTCCAGCAATGCGGATAAGAGTGAAGGATCTGATCCCGCTTGACAAGTTTCCCCTCGGCCTTAAGGCGCTCCATAATTGCCTTGTCCGCGTCTTTTACAAAAAGACCCTTGAAATCCGGCACCTCGGAAGTAAAGCGGCACTCGGCGTCGATGGGGCAGATCACCGGAACGCCGGTTCCCTTCAGTACCTTGAAGTCATCTTCGCCAAATCCCGGCGCGGTGTGGACAATTCCTGTTCCGTCTTCTGTAGAGACAAAATCCCCAAGGTAAGTTCTGAAAGCGTTATTCTCCGCTGCCCATGAAAAATACGGGAAAAGCGGCTCGTATTGTATGCCTTTAAGTTCAGTACCTTTTTTACGCCACACAATCTTGTATTGGGTTTCATCTTTGTAATAAGCGGGAAGCCGCGCCTCCGCGAGAATATAGTGAACACTCTCCGCCTCAGCATTCCCAGTTCCCTGCTCCCTGTTCCCTGTACCGGGGAGCTCCTGGATAAGTACATAATCGATGTCCGCTCCAAGCGTAAGGGCAAGATTAGATGGCAAGGTCCAGGGTGTCGTTGTCCAAGCGAGAAGCCAGGTATTTAGGGGTAAATTCCCTTCACCAGTCCCCGATCCCCAGTCCCCAGTCCCCAGTCCTTCTTCACCAGTCCCTGTTCCCTGATTATTATTCCCCTCTTTCACTTTAAACCTTACCGTGATGGAAGGATCATGCACATCCTTGTAGCCGCCAAGGTTAAGTTCGTGATTGGAAAGTACGGTCGAGCAGCGGGGGCAGTATGGCAGATTATAGTGACCTTCGTAAAGAAGACCTTTTTCCCAGAGGGATTTCACAACCCACCAGATTGTTTCCATATAATCACTTTCCATGGTCTTGTAGTCGTTGTCAAAATCCACCCAGCGGCCCAGGCGTGTTATGGTCTGCCGCCACTCTTTCACATAACGGAGGACAGAAGCGCGGCAGGCTTCGTTGAATTTCGCCACACCGAATTTTTCAATGTCGGTTTTTGAGTTGAGCCCATACTCCTTCTCGATAAGGTTTTCAATGGGGAGGCCGTGGCAGTCCCAGCCAAAACGGCGTTCCACTTTTTTGCCCTTCATAGTCTTAAAACGGGGAATAATGTCCTTTATGGTGCTGGGAATAAAATGCCCGAAATGGGGCAAGCCCGTGGCAAAGGGAGGGCCGTCGTAGAAAACAAATTCCTCTTTCCCTTCCCGGTTGGCAATAGATTTTTTGAAAGTTCCATTTTTATCCCAAAACTTAAGGATTTCTTCCTCCATTTTGGGGAAATTCACTTTAGGATCGACACTTTTATACACTCTGTTCCTCCGCAGCTCTAACTATGCCATACTTTCAGAGACTTTTTCCAGATGTTTCCGGGGCTAAATTGAGACAAAGATGAAATTTCTGTAAAAACCTCTCACAGAGGCATAAAGGTACGGAGCAGTCTTGACGATTAATCCTACAATTTTTCTGAAGCCGCCCCTATTACCTGGCCTGTTTCCGTATTCAGCACGCGTAATCTCAATCTACTCGTTTTACTTGAACTCTCAAGTTTTCCGGTAATAATAATATTGGCGCCCAGGATTTTCCCAATTCCAACCGCGGACATGTCATCAACTTCGCCGTTAATTTGAAAATTTTGCTCCTGCCTTATTAAGCCCAATTGAGATCTATCTGAAATTATAAATCCATCTTTAACCAGAAGGAATTCCAATTCGTCATAAATGTAATTGGTTGTCATGAGATCATCAGCTGTAATATAGATAATCGCAATTACGGAATTTTGCGACACTTTTTTCATTGCGTGGCCTGACGCCCTTATCAATGCCTGTTCAAGTCCGGCGAATGAATTAACTAAAATAACTTTTCCTTTCGCGGAAAACTCACTCGGGTTATGTAAACCTGAAACCCATCGGGTCTCTACCCATGTAACATCAACTACATCTACATTGCTGCCGTATTTCTCTTTGGCTATTTTCAATAATTCCAGATAAGCAGTTTCACTGATATTCGCGTTTTCATCCCGATAACCGGCTATACCGTACGACAAAAACATTGTTTCCAGGGTACCAACAACTTCAGTACTTTGCGCTTTACGCATTGGTCTATATGGATTTCTGTCATTGGGCGGAGGATAAGTGCTGCAGGAAAATATAAATCCAAACAAAACAAATAAAATTAAAAATGAAACGAGCTTTTTCATAAAACCCCAAATGCAGTTCTTTGCTGCGCCAGATTTTCTGTTATACCTCTCACAAAGACACAAAGGTAAGTTATTCGCAACCCATCCTCTGTGCCTCTGTGAGATTAATTCAAAGAATTATTTTTTCTTTATCACCTTAACTGTCTTCTTAACCGGCGCTTTTTTAGCCGCGGTTTTTTTAGCCTTTACCGCTTTACCTGAGGTCTTGGGCTTCTTTGCGTTTACAGCTTTCTTCATCAAGACCTTTTTAACGGCGGGTTTTTTTGCTTTTACTTTTTTTACAACCGAACCGGAGCTTTGAGGCTTCTTGGCGTTGGGTTTTTTTGCCTTAACAAGCTTCTTCGCTTTGGCAGCTTTTTTTACTTTTGCCTTTTTAGACTCGGCCCTTTTGGCTATCGTTTTTTTGTCGGCGGCCTTTTTTGGAGGGGCTTTTTTCACGGCGGGTTTTTTTGCTGTCGCTTTCTTGGCAACAGGTTTTTTGGCTTTGACCGTTTTCTTGGCCGCCGGCTTTTTGGCTTTTGCTTTCTTAACAGCCGGCTTTTTGTCGGCAACCTTTTTTGCGGCTTTCTTCGCCACTTTTTTAACCGCGACTTTTTTAGCTGCGGGTTTTTTATCCGCTGCTTTTTTGGCAGCCGAACCGGAGCTTCGAGGCTTCTTAGCAGCATCGGCTTTCTTCGCGGGCCTGTTATTCAACACTGCCTGGGCAGCGGCGAGGCGTGCGAGAGGAACGCGGAAGGGTGAGCAGGAAACATAGGAAAGTCCGGCCCTGTAGCAGAAGTCGATGGTGGCAGGATCGCCGCCATGTTCTCCGCAGATGCCGATCTTGAGGCCGGCCTTGACTTCCCTGCCCTGCTTGACAGCGAAGTCAATAAGGAAGCCGACGCCTTCTTCATCAATGGATTTGAAGGGGTCAACCTCAAGCACATTTTTCTCCACGTATGAGGGCAGGAAGCTGCCAACATCATCGCGGCTGAAGGCAAAAGTCATCTGGGTAAGGTCGTTGGTACCAAAGCTGAAGAAGTCAGCGTATTTGGCGATATGGCCGGCGCGGATTGCGGCGCGGGGCACTTCGATCATTGTACCGATCTTTACATCAACCTTAATACCGGTCGCGTCAAAGACACGTTTCAGTACCGCTTCGGCGTTGGGACGCAGGAGTTTTAATTCCCTTGCGGTCAGGACTATAGGAATCATGATTTCCGGCCGTACGGGGATCTTCTGTTTTACACATTCCACAGCGGCAAGCGCGATTGCTTCCACCTGCATGTCGTAAATCTCCGGATATGTTACAGCAAGGCGGCAGCCGCGGTGTCCAAGCATGGGATTCTGCTCGTGGAGCTTGTCAATTTTTGCCTGTAGGGAAGAGGCGGGGATTTTCAGGCTTTCAGCCAGTTCCGCGATTTCCTCGGGAGCATGGGGAACGAATTCATGAAGAGGAGGATCCAAAAGCCTTATGACTACGGGCTTTCCCCCCATTTCCCTGAAGATACCAAAAAAGTCTTTTTGCTGCAGCGGGAGTATCTTCTTGAGGGCTTCTTTGCGTTCCGCTTCGTTATTCGCCACTATCATGGCGCGGAAGTGCGTGAGCTTATCCTTGTCAAAGAACATGTGCTCTGTCCGGCAGAGCCCGACACCCTGGGCGCCGAACTCGAAGGCGCGTTTGGCGTCTTCAGGCTGATCCGCGTTTGTCCAGACCTGGAAGCCCTGTATATTTCCGCGTTTTGAAGTGACCGTAATTTCATCGCACCACTTTAAGAACGTGGTCATGTCTTTGGATACTTCCGGGGCTACCAAAGGAAGCTGCCCATCGTAAACATCGCCAAGCGACCCGTCGATGGTGATCCAATCCCCTTCTTT
>Ga0123353_10008544_pt1 | contig 14002 bp, 6 predicted proteins | sample TergutLab28metaG_3_FD_92763 | JGI IMG/M metagenome (GOLD analysis project Ga0123353, IMG submission 92763) | Labiotermes labralis P3 segment gut microbial communities from Petit-Saut dam, French Guiana - Lab288 P3 | ecosystem: Host-associated > Arthropoda: Insects > Digestive system > Gut ... | reverse complement strand
GGTACAGATAAAGTTCCCTGATGATGGTCATTAAAGACCGAAACATGTAGGAGCGATATTATTGTGTATTTTAATGTAAATTTAAAACTTTTAACCAAGTTAATAAATAGTGCATTTGTTGGTTAGTGTGTGAATTACGTAGTCACAATACAGTCAAGTACTCTCAATATAGGTCACCCTAGTGCCGAAGTTGAGAGTGCTGTGCCTTCAGGACGTGCAGACGGAATACACAGTACTTCCTCCCTAAATATATCTGTGTGAGGTTCGATGGTCTCAAGCCAGGGACAGTGGCCATCGGTGTTTTGGGGCATGACGCCGTGTCATTTGGTAGACTGATGTCAACATTTCGAGGGAACCTGCTGCTTCCACTTTTCAAGCCCATAAATAGTTCGCGAGCTTTAGCCCTTTATTCCCATTTGCTTCACACACGTAATTATGTCCAGCAGTTTCGTATTCTGTCGTTTCAACACGTGTCGGACGAATATTGCCGTTACAACGTCACGTATTGTCACACCATCTGCTAGTAACATCGCCTTGAACTGTGTCACCAATCTGTAGCAGAAAATGGTTTTGTTATGTACAGATTTGTGCTGAATATCGGTTGAGAGTACGTACTAAGAGAATGTAATTTTTGTGTCTTACCCAAGGGTGTCGAAACATGTTCCGTTTCTGGGTTTTATAAATTCCATGTTTCATAAGTGGAACTGGAATGTGACGCCGTGTCTTGGTGCTTGGAATTTTACTAGTCGTGCCATCAGATTGCAGGCAATGAAATGTTCGGTCCATTTTGTTTAATTTGCTCCATTTAAGCGTGGTGGTGCCGATCAGCACTCACGTCTTATAGTAACTCCGCGACTCATCATGAGCATCGCTGAGAGAATAGCATTTTAACCCAGGATAGTGCAGTCGGTATAGTGACGAGGCTACGGATGGACAACTGAGGACTCGGGGTTCGATTCGTGGAAGGAAAAGGATGTTTTCATTTTTTCTCCCCCAAGCATCTAGATCGGCTCTGGGGCCCATCTAGCCTCCTACACATTCGGCAATTGGGGCGCTTTCCGCGCGGGATAAACGGTAGGGACGTGGAGTTGGCCACTCACCTCTATGCAAGCCCGAGTTTAAAAATATTGTGGACGTATATCTTCACTCCTCCCCTATGCCTTCGTGTTGTGCACAGCGACATCCTTGACTTACTTCTTAAATTCAAGTGGTCCAAATGAAAGTAAGTGAAATTGCTGTGCCTGCACTCTGGTGCAAACTTCTAGGCTTCAGTTATGTCGTGAGAATTTCCCTCTGTGGTACTTTCGTATATACCGAATGCATTTGGCGACACTGTGCGACATGAAAGATGGCGTCGCAAGTGTTTGCGAGGAATGTTGTCAGGGTATTGAAGACGGGAACGATGCAATGGTACAATTATTGAATCTAAGTGTGGTAGTTATACAAACCGGATTCATTAACGTCAGTTGATAACCTTTTTATTGTCTTTTTTTCGTGCAGATTACTTGTTCCAGTGGTACCTGCCAGCATACAGGCTCCAAATCGAACTTATGTTGTTATTTTGCGCAGGGGCTTTCCTTGCTTGTTCTAAAGTAGAAAATTTGTTCAAAAGAAAGTAGTGAGGTGTAGCAACACTATAGTTTATTGCACTTGTTTGGAGTGAAGACTATTAATTACATGAGGTAACGTCAGTTGCTTTGCAGTTCTTCAGTACTTGGTGTTCAGTCATGTTCATTGGGCTTACAGTCATTATTTTCCTGTGAAGTAATTTATACAGAAATTTACACATTCTTTTCAGTTTGGTGTGATGTTTCACTGAACACAGGCATTGAATGGTTAAGTGCTATGTCTCTGGTTCAGATGTTTACCTATAGTCTGCCTCTCTTGACAAGTTTCGCGTGATTTTCGTCATTCACCTAGGAAGAATGCTTGGAGGGTGCCATTAAATGGCTCACCATCATTTATATTCTTCACTTCAGTATTTACAGATCATTCAGTTATTTGATGTCACATAACATCTGCAGCTGAGAAGGTGTCAGTAAATAAGCCAGAATCAATCATAACTGGTATTTCTAAGTTATTTTTCATTGCTTCTAGGGGTGGTGCTGCAGTACACACATCTGTAGTGCAGCTCGCTGACAAGGTTGACAAGAAGCTAGACATACAGGAGGCATCCCAGGTGGAAGTAAAATATGCGCTTATGAGGCCAGAAGAGGTATCTCATCAGAAGCAGCTTGATGGCTACATAACAGTGGATCAGCCAGTAAGAAGTTGTACTTTATATAACCAGTGACTGCTCAGATTTGTATTCTTGAGTGTAAAGTTTAGTGTGTCAGCTCACGTCTGTATGTGCCATGCAGTGGGAACTTGAATTAGCAATTTTAATAATCCTAATACTATTACTGCATTTGTTTTGTTAATCCTTACAGTATGCCCACAGATATGTGCCTTATCAAAATTTGAGATTCGCACAGCATTGGCAATACAGTGGGCAGGCACCAGTAGCGATAGATTTTTTCTCTTTGGAATGTCTTATATGAGCCATGGGGCCCACCCAGCTTTCTATTTAGTAGGGACCAGGGGTTCTTTTACTAGCCATAAAGCTTCCAAGGTGCAAATGTGGCCTTCCAGTGCTAAGGTGAATTATGTGTAGAACCATACCTCTCTCCCCCATGTGCCTTAATGAATTGCTTAACCCATGGTGGCGAAGGATGACTATAGTCGTTGCACACTGTAATGTTGAGGTAGCCAGACAGTGACTGTATTCATTGGCCAGTAACATTCAAAGTCATGGATGGGCCATTTAATTCCCAGTATTTTGCAAAGTACACTGGTCTCAAAAGGTTAATTCACCACAGGGATAAACTTACCATTAGCAGCATTGAATGCTAAGGTTATGGTCTTCTAGGGTGTGGTACTGCCAACAGGTGGCAGCAGGTTCTACCAAAACTGTGTGTTTGTCACAGCGCATAAGACCCAAGTCTTGATACTCGCTGCTGTGTGAGCCTTGTATCTCACCCAGCAGATTAACAAGTTTACCTACTGTTATTTTATATTTTGACATGCCTTGTTACATTTTTGATGTCTTATTGCATGGTATCAAATAACTGATGAACTGCACTGTGGCAATTTGTTATGCAGGCGGACATTTCGGCGATCACTGGTGTCCCTGAAGAACACATAAAGACACGTTTTGTGAGGATCTACAGACCGTGTAAGAATGCCATGCAGTCTGGTACAGACAACACCCAACGCTGGGAGATAGAGTTTGAAACTAGAGAACGGTGGGAAAACCCACTCATGGGCTGGTCATCAACGTAAGTATTTTGGTTGCAGTGTGGAGTGTCATGATCTGTCCCATGGATAACATTTCATTTACCAAAACTTCACTGAAGGTGATGTCAGTTCTGCTTGGTAATGAAGTTCTCATGCTGTTGAGTGTACAGACTTTGGTTTGATGTGTTATGACACCGTGTAATCTGGTAGGTAGTTTGCAGCATTTTGGAGGGAGATACTGCTTTTCATGTACTCAGAAGATGGTGAGAGGCATTATGTTTGTATGATATGGTGGTACTGTTGGACTGAGTTCTGACGTCTGGAACCCAGTATTATTTGGGACATGCTGTTGGGTGGCTAGGGATTATGAACAATGGCAGACAATCTAAAACAGCTTATTTTTGTAAAACAAATTGCTTTGCTTTACAATGTAGCTGAATGTTTCAGCTTTTAAGTTAAGCCATCATTAGGCTGGAGAAAGAAATGTGTAGGGGAGTTTACATACTGTTTATAAAATTCACTAAAAACATGTATAGATCTGAACCTGAAACTGGCATTTTCCAAGAAAACTCTTTCCTTTGGAGAGTGGTGTATCGGTAATGTTAATTATATAAAATTGCTTGTTGTACATGATGGCTGAGGCTGTAACTGTTGTTTTATGTGTAAGATTGCAGGAATCATAAAACTATTAATTGTAATGGATGTTACAGTTTTTTAATCAAAGATTATATTTGTTATTAGTGTTTTATGCTGATAGAACTCTGAGGCAATTTAGGTACAAAAGTCATGCATCTTTCACGTTCACTTATAACAGTGATGGCATATAAGATGTAATTCTTCCAGATTATGTGGGCTAGCTTTGGAATGCTAGTAGACTGATCCTGTTGATGAGGATTTATCAGGATAGTTGTGTGTTTATTGTTATTTTAGATGCTTGGGTAGACTTTGTCTTGTTTGTAGGTTGGAGGATGGCTAACTGCTGTTTGTTACAGTAGCGTGATGATTGTTTAAATCAAAGCCAAAACATGTAGTTGCATCAGTGAAATAAAGTAATTTGTTCTGTTAACATGGTGTGTGTTAGACTGGTTGCCAGCATTTATAATCGTTACATTACAACACAGCAGCGCATCCCACATTGAGAGTGGTCAGTATAGTGAGGAAAGCTACCATCAGCCTTAACACCTTGGCCGGACAGTAGAAGAGAACTACGCTCCTCTGGGTTATTATACAGCGAGTAGTGGTAATTTCTTAACTGATCTTTCAGGACAACCTGTCAGTCCCATCCTCAGAGCTTGAGAATCCAAAAGAAAGTCCATAGCCCCAATATGGTGTTTATGTAGGGCGGATTGTGGGCAGTGAAAAGTCTGAGAATTGTGGTGTCAGCCAGTAGGGTTCCTACCACTTTGCTCGTGTGAGTGTTCTGTGTCTCGCTATGGCACAGGGTAGAATTCCTGCGATCATGGATAGCTCTGCCCAGCTGCACTGTCTACCACACTCCCCTCCATCCAACCACATACAATAACCCTATTGGCTGACATCATACAACTGAGACTTCACCCCCTACCCTCTTCCCTATATAAACACCGTATTCTGGCTACAGGCTTTCTTCTGGATTCTTGAACCCTGAGGATGGGACTGATAGGTTGTTCCGAACCATCAGTAAGAAATTACCTTTACTCGCTGCATAATAACCCAGAAAAGTACAGTTCTCAGTTACTTAATGGTAGAAGCCTGAAATCATGCACAGACAGTAGAATGTTGCCAGTGTTTGTAGGATTGTACTGCCTGTGTTGTTGGTAACCATTTACCAACGTACATGACACGCCATCCCTGAGTCCCGAATTCTCTGAACCCAATCAGCTGTGCGAAGCACATCTAATTTTTTCATGTGCAGGGAATAGCCGATTACGTTTCTGTCAGTGGGCACAACATACACATACAGGTATTTTTATTTTTGTCATTGCACTGTGCATTGTGTAGTTTATTTAATTACACATGCACATATATATATTATTTAAGAAGTCTTTTAATAACTTTAGCTTGGCATTCTTGTAGTTGTTGTTGAGTTTTGCTTGTTGGGCACTAACTATTTTTATCGTTGCACTGTGCATTCTGTAGTTTATTTAATTACACACATCAACACATGCATACATATACATTATTCTTAAATAATATATATATGTGCATGTGTTGGTGTGTGTAATTAAATACACTTACAGGCTTGCACATGCCAGTAGAGTATTAAAACTCCTGTGTCTGGCTGTACATGTTGAAAGAATGACTTGAGAACTGATGAATGGATTTTCATGAAACTTTATGTTGAGCAGATTACAAAAACTGTCAGACCAGTTATGTTTACATGTAGAGTGAGCAACTTTTAGTACTGTATTACTTGATTCCCCTTGTGCATTTTTGTATCTGTAGGGGTGCACATACCTATTCTATGCTTGTGTAGAATGCCGGTATCCAAGATCTCTGTTTGTGCCGTTCTTATCACACTGTTGAGGCAAACATATGTTATAAAAATAAAAGTAAGCTTTTGAACATCCAAATTTCCAGTGTCAAGAATGGAAGTCTGGTGCTCTAGATAGTGTTCTTTCTGTGTCCAGGTGACAGTGCCACATTTGAATAGAGTGCGAAGTTTGCATGGCTTGTGGTAAGGCAGCTGGGGCATGAAGTTTCCCACTCATTTCTGTCTAGTGATCAGGTTAAGAATGTGTGGATCTGTACCTCCTCTCCCCCATATGCTGTGATGGCATGGTGACTGATTAGGCACAGGAACACCTTACCATACCTTATACAAAGTTTTGTAGACCATTGTTCTTGTTGTAGGGGTGACCCCCTCTCCAATATGAAGGTAGAGTTTCAAACAGAAGAAGATGCCATTGCATTCTGTGAGAGGAATGGATGGAAATGGTACGTGCAGAAGCAGAAGGAAAAGGAAATGAAACCGAAGTTATATGGAGCGAACTTTTCATGGAATAAAAGAACTAGAGTTTCCACAAAGTGAAGATATAATTTTTGTTATTTAAGGTGAACCATTAGTGTACAGTACATGTCTCTATATTTGTATTTAGAACAATAAAATGGTTTGATCTGCCCCTTTACAGAGAACTGGTTAATCCCACCAGGATCTTATTACATATTTCTCTTCTGTCCCATTCATGCCACATGCCCATCCACTCTCCAACTCCATGATTTGATCGCCTGAATAATATTCATTGAGGAGACAAAATCATGAAGCCCTCATTATGGTGATCTTCCCCTTCCTCCTCCCATAGCCCTGTTACTTGTTCCTTTGGTTGAAGTGTTGTCGTCAGCACCCTATTGTTGAACACGCTCTTGAGTTATTCTTCCCAAAATGTGAGAGACCAAATTTCATGCCCATACAAAACAGCCAGCAAAATTACAGTTTCATATGTAATCTTCACAGTTTGTCCTGTTAATTTATGCAAAAAATATTAACTATACATTCTGTACATAAGTAATCACTGTTTGTAGTGAACGTTAATAGATTTTGACAATCAAGGTACAGCAACTCTACAGTAAAATGTTTTGAAATGTGGGCAACATGTAACTATTCTGGCATGTTCTCTTTTGCTTCTCTTGAAAACTGTACTAAAGGAGGCATAAAATTTGATATTTCTAACAACTTATGAAATACTTTTCATATCACTATTTAGTGACTTATACTTCAGATGTGGACATAAATTCTTACAGGTCGTCAAAATATTGTCTGATTTTAACCAAAATTTGAACATCTAAATTTTTGTAGGTAAGCTTGTACCTGTCCACGCCACTGAGGGGCATTCTTCACCTGGGGAATAGATGGATGTGAGTGCAAAACTTTATGTCCTGGCTGCATAACCACCAGGAAGGAGTCATGATACCCATTGAATAGCCGATTTAGATAAGAAAGAGAAACTCTTGCCTCTGCTGGGATTCAAAAACCGGATCCTCCAGTCCTTTGCATAATTCCTGTACCAACAACGCTATCCGGCTCCTCTAATGTTAGTAGACCTCCCAGACATGAAATTTTACAGACTTATGTTCCTTGGTTTTAAAGTTACTGGCGACAAGAATGACATTGTGCAGGCATGCAGATGCTTTTCTACACGTTTCCTTTGTCAGTGTACCGTAAGTTAAACGTGTTTCGGTTTGACAATGTTTCCAGTCATACAGCGTAGTTAAAGCCAGTATTTCTTTCGTACAAATGCCGGTACTCTAATGAAAGACAAACAAAGAGAAAAACGCAGACGCGCGACTTTTGACAGTTCTACTAAACCAGAAACCCGTTAACAAACACAAAGTGTCGTACCTTTTTCAACGTGAGGTGTATGATCTATAACGTACGCAAAATCAGGTAAAATTTTCTCGAAGGAGGGAAATTTGGAGTGTGCGTTCACAAGTGCAAGTTCCACCGTTAGAAAATCCGTGCTATGAGGTACTAATCTGTGCGTGATTAGGGGTTGTGAATGTGGCCGTTATGGAACAAGTTATTGATTACGATGAGAGTTCGAATTCAAATTCCAGATTTGATGCCAGTGACTGCAGCACTGACGCGGCTGACTCGGTATCGGGGACAGCAGGAACAAAACAGACGGTGAATAGTTTTGGTTTGGTTTTCATTCTTTTCACACGTTTGTGAGAATCACGCGCGAATATCAACTTAAATGTGACAAATGTCAACTTCACTACTACCAGAAAGATGTGTGTTGTGCAGGCCCCAAATTGTATAGTGCTGTTTCATCTAACATAAAAATCTTAAAGTATGATATAAAAGTATTTTAGGAAGCAGTGAGAGGTTATCTCGTACCGCACTGATGTTATTTTTTTTTTAATAAGGCTCATAGGTAGCATGCATGCTGTAAAGTAATTTTTAGTCGAATAGTTTGATACGTTGTTGCTTTTTGTAACATGATTTTCTTACAATCCGACTACAAACATCAGCACTAACCATTATGTCATTTTTTTAATGTTCTATTACATGTTGAACGTCCTTGTACTGTCAAGGATTTTTGGAATTTAAATAATTTTTTTTCTATTGTGAGGATCAACCTTTCATAGGAGCCAAAAGTGAATAAATTTTCACATTTTAGTTTTTTTTACATTCTCTTTCAGAGAGTACTAACAGCTTTAAAGAAATTAAGCATGAATGACAACATGAAATTTATGGAGAATTTTGACCCAGAAAGAAGCAATAGGGAGCGGAGGAAACTGACACGAAAAATTTACAGTGGAGGGTAAGGTTACATGAGGTTTACTGAGGTGTGTCTACATAACCCCAGAATTTCTTAAAAAATGTTTGTAATAGTTGACTTATAAACAGTATATCATGCATAATTCATAGAAATGTTTGTGTGTGTGTGTGTGTGTGAAACATGAGTTTATTAAGGCAGTGACTGAAAATTATGGTAATGTGGGATGTGACATAGTATTTGGTAGGTAGGTACACACTACAGACTGTTACATTCCAGAAGATAGTAATCTGAATGTTTGTAATCTTTCTGTATACAAAATTTCATATTTATAGCTTTACTTGTCTGTTATTACTACTACTAACTGCAGTTCAGGTGTCACTCAGTGGCAGTAGTCCTTAACACTAGTACAGACAAAACAAATAAGAATAAATAAATGTTAGTTATGATCTTGTCGCTTCTTCATTCTACTGTAAAAAAGTTTTCATATGTTTTGAAAATGTATTGCCATAGGTCAATTCAGAATTGTATATGAAGTAGTGCTACTATCAGTTTCACCTTAGGCATTTATGTGCCCACCATATTGATTATAGGAAATTACTGTGTCAGGTTGGGGTAGCCTTTAGTGACATAATATTTGTCAAATATTGTGGAAGTCAGTCGTTTGAGAAGTTGAAAGGATACATAACACTACTTTTTTTCTTCATATAGTAAAGTAAGCCAGTAAATTACTCACTGCCATTTAAGCATTTTACATCTGCTGATGAAGGATTTGCATTTTAATGCAAAAATTTTACTGCCTGATTTCACTCAGTGTGCTAGTAGTTAGTGAGACAGAATAAGAAGATTGCATAGCTTAATGGTACAAAACTGTCATAGTAACGAGGAGATACCCTGTATGACTACAACAAACACATTAGAGTACACAATCCAAAATAAGTCTGTCCATTATTATATAACCAGCCTAAACAACGTATTTCTTCAGATCTGAAACTATGTAACATGTATGAAGCTTGACAACCCCTTGAACTTCCCTTTACAAGGTGAATATCTTCATTTTATATATCTGTATTCTCAATTTTCAGACACATTGTCTAGCATTTTTATATATTTTTTACATTTAACACCGAGATGCTGTATTTGAATATGAGTGGCCAGGATAGTGTAGTTGGTATAGTGACTTGGTACAGGCTGGGTGGTTCAGTGTTCAAGACCAGATTTTCTACATCTGTCCAGACTGGCCTTGATGCCCACCCAGCCTCCTATTCAGTGCATACCGGGTCTCTTTCCAGGGGGTGAAGTGGCCAGGGTGTGGCATTAGTTACCCACCCTCATTAGTGAAGAGTTTAAAGAAATAGTAGAACTAGACCTCTACTGCCCCTCTGGGCCTTCATGGCAGGTTACAGGGAGAACTTTACCTTTTTATTTGAATATTGCATTATATAACAAGCCATCCTTACCACCAATGTTTTTAATGCTGTAAAGTAAAGGTAAAACAACCCCATTACAAGCCTGGACAGACTCTGAGGTTTCCAGAAGGTTGAGGCTTCCAGATTTCAAGACTATTGGCACATGAAGGTGGTAAGGTTGTCAGCCCTACGCACCGACCACCTTTACCCCCCAGGAAATATTCCTGGTACTCATTTCTGTTAGAGGCTGAGTCGACCCCAGGGCAATAGTGTGGCTGGAAGGATTATGTCAATGAAAAATTCCATTGACACCATTGGTAATTGAACCTGCGACCTTCTGGCTTGTAGCACAGTGCCTCAACCAACTGCGCCACTGGTGCCCCAGTACTATGCAGTAATACGTATGTAAATATAATTGTTGTGAAAAAAATTATAATATTATGACATTTACAGTTGTATGTTCTCATTTTATGTAGTTGTACAGAGCCTTGGGATGGCCTAATATAGGTCCAACATGTAGCTGATTGCAGATTTCAGTATACAAATGTTGTGTTAGATGGTTAATTATAATTGTACTTAACATATATTTGTTTGTGTGTATAGGCACAAGTACACACACAAACAACAGGATGAACCATAAAAAATTATTGCCAAGCTTTGATGCTTGTGTCCGATAGATGATGGAATTTGAAAAGCGTTAAGTATGTTAAATATTTTCTGACACTGAAATGTCAGGAAAAAGTTTGGGGGGGGGTTTAAATTTTACAGAACTTTTGTCACCTGAGAGCAGGGTATTTTAACTCCTACACTACTATGGGGCTGGTGGCAAGATTATATGTCAGAGGTAACAATATTTACTGTTGTAAAAACTGAATGCTACGTCAACTGGACCATGTATATTCCGTTAAAGCGAAGCAACAAATGACCAGTAACAATTAAGGAAGAATCATTTTGTAATACAGAGATTAACTGATCAACAGTGTGAAGTGTTTGAGAAATCAGAACTTCATTTTTGTGTTTGGTATACTTGGCAGCAATTCCCTGCTGTTTGTTTTCTTTTTGATTTTGTATCTGTGTCCATGATTTAACAGTCATGGTGGCTGAACATAGTGGTCCTGCCGCATGTTTAGGAGGTCCTGTGTACAAACCTCACATGACAAGGTGTGTTGCCTGAGGGTTTTCATCTTGGTACCCAGTCCTTCTGCCCAGTGTGGGATAGCGCCTTCAGTTAGGCTGATGTCACTCCCTTTCATACCTCTTCCAGTTCATTATTTACTAGTTCAACCAGCTAGATCTCGGAAACAAATACCAGTCAACCAAAGAATGTTGAAAAATGTGTTAGTGAAGAGAATCCTGCGCTTTCTGGTGGGACTGTATACCCATTGACAACCAACATTTGGTGATGAACAGCTGTAGCTGGTTTGAGTCGAACTGAGCTCGTGGTACACTGACTCAGGAGACAGTGAATTGTATACTGACAGCTGTGAGACCAGCAGATCTCTTTTAGTTCATCTGTAAATGTGTAGTGCAGTTTAGTTCCTTGATTTATTTTTAAGACAACCGTGTCCCATCCCACGGTGAAACCCGTAGACTCTTTTGGGGTCTGTTGTTTTAACATGGCTGCCAGGATCAGAAACTGGTTGCAGAGCCCTCACAGTGTAACTGATGAGTGTGAAAGGAATTGGTCATGGTACAGTCCCAGCATCTGTCCAGGGTGGGTGAGGAAAACAGTGAAAACCCTCAGACAGGATGGTCAGTGACCCAGCCAAAATATGAACCTGGCATCTCCCAGTTAAAAGTCTACAGTGTTACCATTAGTGAACAGTTGGGCACCAGTTCACTACCATAGTTGTGATACTGACTTCTTCACATGTGCACAGTATAATGTATGTAAATTTCTTTTTCACTGTGGTGTGTGGTGCTTTGCCCTCTTGCGTACATAGTGTCAGGCTAAGAAATATTTCTTGAATCAAATATCTTAGAAGAGTTACTTTCTGTTTTAGTGCTTATGAACTAATATTACTGTTAAATCCACAACAGGAGGAAGCAGACAAACCTGTATGATGAAAAGGGTGTGCTTGTGACACTGGGGAAAGACTTGTGCGACTGTCTAGATGAAATATGTCCAGGATGCCATTTTCCATGTCCGAAGTGTCTCTCCTGCAAATGTGGTCATGAATGCAGGTCGGTTGCAGTGCTGTGACTTATGCTTAACTCTAATTGCATTTTTCTTTATATTTTAACGAGTGATCTTGGATAGCTCAATCAATATAGTGACTAGAAGATCAGGGAGCTGGGGCCTTAGTGACTGAGGGAGATGTTCCTATTTGCCACCAGTTCAAGACTGGTTGTGCACAGTAGATGTTGGGGTCCAGTCTCAGCACGATGCTAACCGCTTGCCTCCATTTAATGGCTGCTTTAAGAATGTGTGGAGGTGTGTATCCACTGCACATACTTCCTGGCATATGTCTCTCATCCCAGAAGGCTGTAATCTTAATGTTCACTGCTGTAAGAATCATAAATCTTACATTAGAATTCTGAAAAGAAAGTGTTTTGGGAAATGGGAACAAGATTCTGAATGGTAATTAAGTAACATGTGACCAGAGTTTATTTTTGCACCATGATGTTTCTTCAGTCCTGTGATTATTCACACCACATCCAATTGTTGAACCAAGAATTTTCACGTGAAAGACCAGTGTCTGTCTGATGACCTTCATGCCCTGTATTTATAAATTTGTAAAGTCCTTGTTTCTTTGACTTTATAGGCAGAACAGGAAGTGGATGTATGACTCGATTGAAATTGAAGGCAGAGAAGAGGTTATCAGGAACAAGTTTGTGTGATAGACTGCAGTTTGTTCTCGTCTGTGATCCATGGCTAATGATTTTTATTATATTTGAAGCTGTCAAATGAACTTTAATAAAATGTTTTGATGTGAATATAATGCAAGTATTGGATTACTGCTGCCATCGCTTGTCACTTCCTAGTTGGCTGTGCCAGCTCCAACTTGCTGATCATATTCCTTCCGTCTTCTCTGTAGACTTGCATTTTTCCTGCTTGTTACTAGCACTCGGTTACTTCCTCTTCATCATACCGCATAAGTCTCATATGTATGATCGTTTCAACCAAGGGTGTACAAATTTTCCAAAAATCTAGGAGCCACCTCAAGATTCTAGGAGCCAGAAAGGCGGCATGAAGCAAACTCCGTACTGGCAAAGCAATCCCATTGCAGGCCTGGATAGTCCACGACGGTTCCACGAGATTGAGGCTCCCAGATTTCAAGACAATCGGCACATTAAAGAACTACGCACCGGCCGCCTTTACACCCCAGGAAATATTCCTAATACTCATTTCTGTTAGAGACCGAGTCAACCCCAGGGCCATAGTGCAGCTGGAAGGATTATGTAAATGAAAAATTACAATGACGCCATCAGGAATCGAACCCACGACCTTCCGACTTGTAGTGCAGTGCCTCAACCAACTGCGCCATTGTGTACAAACTCCATACTGAGGACCCAGACAGTTTTGCTGTCACCATACAAAATTTAGTATTCTGAGATTTGTGCACTCCTGGTTTGTGGTGATTGCAGGATCCTGAATGTTCGTTTGGGATCTATGCCTGGAACCTTGGTATTACCGTGTCATGCTGTCCATATTTGCTGTCTCATCCTGGCCGACCAGTGTGTCACACACATAACCATGCCAGCACCTGCAGCCAGCCACATTCACTAGCAGCATTGTGAATGGTTTTCATTTAAATAGCTGTCAGCTTGTGTGGAGCCAATCAAATTATCACAAATGATATTTCACATTTCTCAGCTCTAATACCACACACATCCCCAAGACCCCAAATTAAGTATGGCTCGTTTTGCTGGCACTTTACACGTTCACCATGTTGTTACCATTTAGGGCAAATAATTATATCACCGAAGTAGGATGGTGTCTGGTGACATCCTTCGTGTTGTGTTTAATAAGAGGGGCAGAATTAAAGTATCTAACTAAGCAGCTGCTAGCAGCCAAGAAATTAGCACAGGAGGCGTTTTTAAAAACAATATTAAGGAAAGAGGGTAATTGTTGGACTGATTTCTACAAATACGTTAAAAGACGGAAAGGAAGTAGGG
>Ga0123353_10008542_pt1 | contig 14004 bp, 10 predicted proteins | sample TergutLab28metaG_3_FD_92763 | JGI IMG/M metagenome (GOLD analysis project Ga0123353, IMG submission 92763) | Labiotermes labralis P3 segment gut microbial communities from Petit-Saut dam, French Guiana - Lab288 P3 | ecosystem: Host-associated > Arthropoda: Insects > Digestive system > Gut ... | reverse complement strand
GTGTGCGTCGTGTGTTAGGTAGTAACACACGACGCACACCATAGCCATGGTGCCACAACACCCTGTTAATATAATGGGATTATTTTGTGAATGTTTTTAAAATGACTTTCGCAAGGAAAAACGTAGCTCCTTGAGGATGATCTTAAGATCGAAACATGTCGGAGAGATTTTAAGTGTTTTAATGTGAAATATTATGTAAGTGCATTTGCTGGTTGATAATTAAAGTGATTCTACGAAATGCACGGTGCAACAATAAGGATGATACATTAAAAATTTGCTGAACTCCTGCAAGGCCAATTATACTATGTAACTACAGCCCATCTCAAATCCATCCAGCGCCGAGATTAAGAATGCGTGGAGCAATACTTTTACGCCACCTCATGTGCCTTTATGGCGTGGAGAGAGATAGAACATTATCTTTACCTTCACGTGTAGCTACTGTTCGATCTTCAGGAAACGAGAAGATTCACGAAGCGGAAGTAGGAAAAACTCGATAGCTCTCTCTGGAGAATTCGCTTTGGAAGAAGCTGTGAAACCGTCGCATGACGTACTACGTGAATAAATGAATGAACATGCCCCACCAATAAACTGAGTAAATAAATTTGTAGAGACTTCGTGGAAGACTTGGCTGTAGACTGGAGGGCAATATTAAAATGAATCCTAAAACACAGGGTATGATGATTTGTGCTGGGTTCGAATCGATGCCGATAGCGTCACGTGGCGCGGTCTTCTGGACATGGCAAAGAGCCTTCGTGCTCCAAAGGGCGAGGAATTCCTTACGCAGCTAAACTCATCGAGAATAACTCTGATTAATGGAAATAAATCTTGAAATAAATACCTAAAAATACAGCCTCGCACATGCATCATTAAGGCTTTACCATCATGTCTGGTATGGAAAACGTTAGATGAAGCAGTGCTTGTGAAACTGCAGGCCGCGGACCCTGCCGGCCCGCGAAGTGCAAAGGGCAAGACGTACAACGTTGAATCGAAAAACACTTTTACTGAAACTGAACTGAATATACGTCACATACAATTTGACCGCATTATTCAAATAATCCTATTTTGAATTTCGGTATGTTTCTGAAGCAGTTAAGCCCTATTCATAAATACGCAAGCTAGTGGGACCGTTCTGCAGTATCACAGTCTGATATACACTAGACCAAATTACCCTCTGCTCAATGTTTTCGTTTCTGTGTTAACCGGTGAAAATATTTTACAGAAGAACATCGGAAACTCAAGGTTAAAAGCCTTGTACTCAACTCCAGTGGGATGTTTATAATGGATGCTGGCTGCTTTATCAGACTTTTCTTACCTCAGCTTCTTTTCCACTTTGCAGCCAACCGCCCAACGCAGGTAAGAACAGGCCTGGCATGTATTCCTATCACCTGTGACAGACATTAGCTACACGACGGCTACCATTACAACGCTCATCAGAATACGACATCTGTTTAGTGAGCGGTGCAACAAAAGAGCAGAGAAGCACCGTCAGTCTGTTGCCATAACAACAAGCATTTTGTGCGAAATGGTTGACTACGGTACGGACCACATATCAATCACATTATTCGGACACTTGTTTCGTCGCAAGTTTAATCGTGTGGGATTTGCATGTCTCTGCGAAAAACACTGCAGTAAAGACTTCGTCATCACATCCTCCATTTGTGGTTCAGTTACGGTTTTGGCAAAAACGGTTTTGTATCCTGCCCTCATCTCAGTATTGTTGCGAATTAAACCTGTGTTGTGAATGCCACATGTAATCAGTTAAATAACTCGTTCCTCTTCCACGATTTACTTAGCTAAGCTGTACAGGGGTGCTGATAAGTCCTTAGCCCGACCAGGAAGGAAACAACCTAATGTTTCTGTCAGAATGGTGTGAATTTCCTTCGGTGCCTTCCCTTGCAGGGGAAAAAAACTTGATGACAGCTCGCGTCTCGATGTTCTTGAAATCGCGCGCGTCCCTGACATGCTTCCGAGATTGTTTCCTTCCTCGTCGGGCTAAGGACTTATCGGCACCCCGGTACATAAACAGTGACCAGTACTGCATACATATTGTCAGTGTTATGCATATTATAGAGCTGTCACTTACGGAAAATGCCGGTCCCAGTGGCCACGCGGTCTAAGACATGGGTCTGCGGCCGCTCGCCTGCTGAGATTGTGGGTTTGAATCCCACCAGGGGCCTGGATGTCTGTGTGTTGTGAGTGTTGTTTGTTGTCAGGTAGAGGTCTCTGTGTCGGGCTGATCACTCGTCCAGAGGAGTCCTACCGACTGTGGTGCGTCGTTGTGTGTGATCTAGAAACCTCAAGAATGAGGAGGCCCTGGCCCACTGGGGGGCTGTCGCGTCAAAAACAAACAAACAAAACTTACGGAAAATGACGAAGGCAATGAAGGACTGTCTATCCGTGATCAAAGAAACAATCTTCGCAACGGAAAGAAAAACAATGTCCCTCAATAGGTAATAAAACTGCAACAATACTGCAACGATTCACACCTTGTGAATGCTTCGTAATGCAACAGCACCATGACACAGTACTCTCTCTACAACGCTCCGTACTCGAAATGCACTAGTCCTTCACCGCAGAGCAGCAAGAAACAAGACTTGACTGTGAACGCTGTAGACGGCGTCACCGCGTGTGCCTGAGCTAGTCCGCCGACTTGAATTTCAGTTGGTTCCGGTTTGTGACCTCACACACAAACAAAAGTTCCATATAGGATTATTCCCGATGACAACCTAATGCTGTCGTTCCACACAGAATTCGAATTATAATCAACACAACAGCGGTAGATATGGGTCCCTTGTACCACGCAACAGGTCAGGATCGTCTAGGAATGAGATCAGAGACGGAGATAAGCACAGGAGCCGGCTATACATAGTTTTAACATAAGCTCTCATGAATTATCGTCCGTATCAGTGAGTTTCACGTTATCGATATTCTAAGACCTGATACTGACGAGGTTTCGAACTCTATCATGTAATGTGTAAATGTGTATATTAAAGAAATATAATTTATTGGTAGAAAATGTATTCAAAATTCAGAGAATACAGTCTAAAAATGTGCTTTAGAGAACACGATACTTAACATTCGAGTTACATGCACGGTAGAAATTTGTTTACCACATACGTAAATAGCAAGCCAGCTTTCAAGAGAGGCTCTGAACCATTCAGCTACTTTGATGATGATGATGATGATGATGATTACGACGACGACGACGACGATGATGATGATAGTAATAAATGGTAGGTGGAGAAGAAAAACGAAACTTGCAGTAGCGTAGATAGAATTTTTGAATCGCAATCACGTAGTACTGAGCTCAAACCTTGGCTTGTAAATGGCAGTAGTTATCGAGACTTTTTGAGGTCACCTCCAATTCATCCAGAAATGTCGCGAAAGAATATCTGAAATGACGTCACAACGGATTATTTCTACACCCACCCCATGCATCTCTGATGCAGGCAAATTCCGTCACTCTTCAAGATGTTCCTTCGCTGAACGAGACCAAAGCCACACACCCAATCAGCACATATTATTGGGTACACCAACAAAATGCACATATTCAATAAAATACACGTACTATTATATGCATTTGTTGGTATATTACATACATAATTACGATACGAAAAAATGCACGGAATGGAAAACTTTAAAGTAACACGCATTATTATTATTATTATTATTATTATTACTATTCAAATTAGCGTTGATCCAAACTGTAGGGTCTTTGTCCGTCTCATTATTCCATCATTACTATTTTCATCATTCCACTACTGACACAATTATCGCGACACTGTTACTACAATTATTAGTCATTAGTGTCAACGCTATAGTATCTCTCTGACACATGCACTGTGGCTGCGTGTTTCCTTACCGCCTGAAACGTGTACTCGTGTTTGAACATTCTTGTCTTTCGCCACTTTAGTCCCGTGTGTGTGTGTGTGTGCTTGCGCGCTTGTGTGCGGAATGTAGCCATATTACGGGAAGTGTCGCGATCTTCGCAGAGGCACCGTCACGTCCACCGGTTGTTGCAGGACAGCAGTTTATTTCCCGGTGAGGAGAGCAGCAGGGAGGGTACTGAGTTCGTCATTACAGCGTTAAAGTTCTCATTACTCGCCCTGCATCTTGTTTCCTGTCTTCCTGCGACAAGCGAATCGATTCCCAGTATCGATATATGCTGAAGAATATTCAACTGCTGCCTCTCACAGTAATTAGTCGTGAGACACTCTCCGCTTACAATGAATGACGTCAGGGGGTAGGTCTACACGTTTTTAGCTAAAATTTATTACGCGACACTTTATGGTTTGTTTCATTATTTTGCATTTAGTCTTTTCCGTGACAGTTCTAACAGCAAAGGCTTTTACTACGTCACAGCCGTATGGCATTCTTCTTCTACCTCCTCCTCTTTTTTATTCATCATCATCATCATCATGATGCAAGATGCAACGTATGCAAGATCGGCGTACGATATTTTCCTCAGTCATCCAGTTTTTTTCGGCCCAGAGGTTTATATTCTAGTGTCAGCTTTGATATCCTGTGTACTTCTGTGGCTTCTTTTGGAAGTTTTCATGTTCATGAAGCACCTAATTCTTTGTCATTCATGTATTCAATCGTAATCTCATTTTGCAATACCCAGTGTAGAACAAAGGAAAATTACTTTGGGTTCTTCCACCTTCCCGGTGCCACTCTTCTGAAATGCCCAGTCCTTACTACAATTTACAAGCACTCTGACGTTTTCCGTGATTGTGCGTCGCCCTTCTAGGTGAATGCCGGATTAAGTGAGTCGTCTCTTAGGTCCCTAAATTCATGGAACAGAATCTCCCAACTACATCTTATAGGTATACAAGTAACCTTTGCATTTCCTATAGCGTCCCAAAATGTGATAATCGCCCTTATATCACAACATAAAACCAGCTCTGGTGAACAGACAGTGAGAGCAATGCATGCACACGATAGGTCCCGTAAGTACAAGAAGCCATTTTGTTTCATATAATTCGGTCATGGGAAAAAGTTTGAAAAATCTCCGGATTCAATAATAGTGGTGATATGAAAAGCTACATAAACTCTGCTTTATGCATAAAGATAAAGTAATTTCATGTCAGTAACGGAACGAGTACAAAAAACTGCGTACGTTCTTACATCTAACGACATAGACTCTTTTGTAATCTCAAGAGAGTCCGGTGGTTTCAAATGGTGAAAACGTTCGGCCGTTTATGATACACGAGGATTCCTTATCGTGTTCCTACAGCAGCCCACCATTGGACCCCGTCCTGACCACTTGCATCAAGTTCAAAATTTCATATTCTGTTTCTGTAAGATCTATTTAAAAATATCCTCTCATATTCGCCCTAATTCTAGCGCTCTTCGCGTACGATTTTGTTTAGATGTCTCACGTTGCAAGACGTACTACAAGTCCCGCTAATCGCAACTTCCGTGATTTGATCACTCTAATAATATTTTGGGAGCAATAAATCTCGTCGTTCTCTTCGGTATTTTTCTCAATTAATCACAGTATATATTGTTCGTTTCAAAGGATTATGAATTTTAATCTCAGATACAACAACACAGCATCGGGCAAATATCAGCCAACGGCAGGTCACATATATCAGTGTTAATGCGGACCAAGTAGACGAAATGAGACCGTGATCACAGATAGAGCAACCAACTCTTAAATGTACAATTTAAAACCGACTTTAGACAATTACATAATTTTCAGAAAGAGATTATTAAGTCACATAATCGGGTCTTACAAGGCAACTAAACACAAGATTGGCAAGACACTAATACCGTCACAAGGTAACAGAAGAAACTGGCCTAAACACATTAGCGAGCTCACCACTCTTAAAGAGAATCTCTGCTTCAGAATGATGTTACTTTGCCTCAACTAATTACTGCACAACACAACGCAAAATTCCTTCAAACAATGTTTTATTAAGATACCGTATAATTTAGGGATTCTTAAAGGCTGCAGGCTGTTGCTGGTGTTAAAGTAAAACAAACTGCTCATGAGAAAAGGGTTTTGTGGTCCTCACAAAACGGTTGTCACGTTGTCAACAGATGCAGAAAGCAAAGATGTGCTGACGCAAGTTCAGTGTAAGTGTGTTGGAACGCCGATAAGATTTGTCTTCGTTGAAACAACTCTCGGCTTATATCCCTGAAAGCTTCACGTCTGACACAGCACGCTAAGGCGAGTTTAACAGTTTGATGAAACAGCGATCAAGCAGTGCAGACAAGGGAACAAGGGAGTTTCATGACGTCCGAGTGCACTTTCATTACTCACTCCTGCAAATTTTGTTGTATTATTAGTGGTTTATTCCATATATATATAATATACTTATTTACTTATTTGTTTATTGACTTTACCCTTCCTTCCTTACACTTTACCTCTGTTTTCTCCGTCTCCTCATCCATTTTGTATCTGTTTTAATTTTGCTCTGAATTCTTGTAATAGAAATCAGAACAAACTTTAGCAATTTACAAATAGTCTACAGTCTTACTACGAAAAGGAAAAGTTAATTAGGGATAAAGGAATATCTCATTTCGTTTGTACTTTGTTACAGAAGTCAGATTCAAGTCAAAATATGTTTCCAATAAAACAGATGGCCTATATCTCGATGCGATCCGCACTGTATGCCCCGCGCGACTAAATTCTCATATAACAATTCGTTCCTAAGAACATACAAAACTCCTTACATATACCATTTACAAGGAACAAAATAAAACTTTACTTAGAATCAAAGGTTTATTGACTTAATAAAAAAAGTTGGTCTTGTACACAAGGGCTAAAATCTGCCCTTCGGAAATCGGCACAAAAGGAAAATTCTTAATATTATACGTAAAATACAGGTGAACAAAATAACGAACACGTTTTCATGTACCAATAGCTGTTCGCACACTATTCTGTGTTTGAGTGAATAAAGGGAATATGCCTGAGACCATGCATAAGGAATCGCCCTGTAACAGTGTCTTAACCCATTCGTACAGCAGAGAGACCAGACCTATGACAGCAGCACGGACTCGGAGAAAGCAATTATTGGTAATTAACCAAATTTCATCACCACCTCTCGCCCACAAAAGGATAAACGTCGTGTGTATCAAGTATCCAATCGACGTTTGGCATATCCATCTTCCCTTCGCTCCGACCAGTCATCTCATGAAGGAAGGACAGAGACTCCACGACAATGCACTTTGTAACCCAAATATCGTAACTGATTTTGGTCAGGTACAATCGCGTATTGGGTTTAACGTATCTTCCAGCATTAGAGGCATGCACAGATGTAAACGAACGTGTGAACTACATCTGCCATCATTCTAAGTCTAAGGATTTAATAGGAATGTCGCCACAATGCGCAGCAACACGTGAAAAAATAATCCTGGACTTATACAGGGTTATTCAAAATGATTGTCGGGGTACAATTGTCCAGCGGCAATTCCGCACCAAATTCGGGAAACAACCATCTAAAAATTCCATTCGAAGGTGGTATGCACAGTTTCAAGAGATAGGGTGCGTGTATACACCGGAACTGAAGGTACGAATCAGAACCGCCACTGAAGGTACGAATCAGAACCGCCACTGAAACCATCACCGCTGACATGCGGATCGAACTCGATTATCGTGTTGATGTTTGTAGAATCACAAAGGGTGCACATATGGAGCACCTGTAAAGCATGTAACAAAAACTTGAAGTGTTGTTTTATTAAATAAAAAAAATAAATAAATACTCCTATCTTAAGTGTATTATATATGACAAGTTGTTAAAACCCCGACAAATCATTTCGAACAATCCTGTATAATTAATAAGTACTGTCCTTACAGAGAAATGTCGGACCGACTGAAAAATATCAAAAAGCCAAATGAAGTTGAGGTAGCTAATATTTATGCTTCACCACAAGATTTCGATGTTCTGGGATACAGCGCTGTGAGGCCTGGCAACAGGGTCCATAAAGAGCTTTTACAGCAAAGATATTAACAACAGGTCGCTCTGAAGCGTTGAAATCTATATACAAAACTACATGACACCAGACCCTAGAAGACAGTAGCTGTCTGTGAATAGCAGTAGAAATGTGAAGAATCGTGATTTAAATGTGTCACTTTTATGAAGCTCATCATTTATAAAACACGCCCGTATTTTGCATCGCGTCGAGTAAAGAAAAAGAAAAGAAACATGGGAAGGCTACAGAGAGCATAAAAACTTCAATTAGCAGCACTTCTTATACGAAAATAATAAAGTGGTTTTTTTTGCGAACAGGATGCTGAGGGGAAAAGTTAGAGCGCAGGGAGTGCAAGCAACAGTCGGAAGGAGTAAAGTGCGTAATGAGAAGCTTCGTGGTTTGCAGTCCTAGACAAATATTAGCACGGTGTTCAAATCAAGGCCAATATGAGCGTGGAAAGTAGCATGAATTCGACATATGAGATATGTGTCCAGAATTTAAGGCGGAAAATCTAAGTGAAAGAGATTAGTCAGAAGACGGATGCGCTTTATAAGAAAAACAATGAAAATGAAGAAAATTGAAAAAGTGTGAGGTGTTGGTCTCGATTCAACTGGCTCATGACAGTATCAGTTGAACACGGTGTGAAAACTTTGGGTTACACAAAATAGGGGAGTGGAGGGTTTCTTGACCAGATTCGCCTTCACAAGAAAGACGCGATGGAGTTCCCCATAACAAGCAGACTGAAGAAGTCAAAATTAAGTAGCTTCTCCCCCCACCCTCAGCCCACTTGGAGCAACAAAAACCCAGTTTCGCCGTGCCTCTACGGCCACTTCACTGACATACCCACCAGTCGGGTAGTCTAACAGCGCAGGCGATTTCTATGTGCTACAAAACAACGGACTAACAGACTGCGCTATCGGACATAACACAATCAAAAGATAGAGATACAGATACAATGGAGTAGTTACGTGGCGGACTCTACAATATGTGATTCACTGGGATATGCGGTATAATACACATGGCACGGGTCAAATAAGCATGGACATAACAAATTTTCTATATAAAACTCCAAAGTATTCAGAGTCCGCGGTGTAATTCTTCAGATTCAGTACGGAGAATGACAAAAGTCAGTAATGCAGCAGCAGCAACATTTGACACATACAAATTACTCACGGCAAATCTAACAGATTTCACATCACGTCACACATTCCGCCGTTATTAAAACGCTCCTTACATTTCGTCACATCTATAGGATCATTATTATGTCCATAAATACTGCAGCAGGCCACGTGAAACGCATGGCCGAGGATAGTAATGTGCAGAAGATCAAAAGGCGGAAACCCATGTCTAAAATACCAATTGGAAGACCTAAAACACGTTGGGAAGATGACGTTTTGGAAGATATAAAGAGCATGAATGTACGCAATTGGAAGAAAGTAGTACAGAACAGAGATAGTTGGAGGAAAGTAGTTGAGCAAGCCAGAACCTTGTACATGTTGTAGCGCTTTATAAGAAGAATACTGCAGCAAGGGTGGCAGATATTCTGCTACATAAGCAATAAACAGAGCACTGACAGAAGCCTGTTGTGTGTCAGTAATTTGCACCGCTGTAAGTACCGGACGGCAATTACTATGCTAATGTAGGTGAAAGCAAGGGCAAAGAAAGAAAGAAAAATAAATAAATAAAAATGAACAAAGAAGAACATGAATAGAATTAAAATTAAAAAATACGTTTTTGTTCCAGACAGAGATCATCACTGAAACTGCGCACAGACGTTGCTAATTGTCGAAGAAGATGTCATTAAGTTTATACGTCATGGACATTTGATGTTCGATAACTTTGTACTTGCAATACAGCAGCTGACTAATCTGTTGCAGATACGTACAGAAACCATGCCAGCTCTCTGTAAAGATCGTAATCCATTCAAAATTACAACTGTGTGTCGTACGAATACAGCATCGATATACTTTTTGTGTTATTTAACGATTCTGTTTCACATTCATAATTTCTGTGGCATAGGCTTCCGTATCGACAAAATTAACTGCCCGAGCAATTAACACAAATTTAGCCACGGGACTTCATAATATTCTGCAGATACTTAATGAGTTTCTGAAGAAGGCACAAGAACAAAACTACAAAAATACCTTTGTAATGGCAGGAGGAAGTTAACCTAGCATTTGAAATGAATTTGAAGTAGATAATTCTTACTTCGTTTATGGACCGTGATCCAACCGTATAGCGTATACATTATCGAAATACATGGTTACAAGTTTCGCTATTAAATGCAGCAAGAAGGTAAGCGTTATAAAGTTTCAGTTAAAGGCGGTCGATGCGCATTTGAAGGTACTTTCAGACCTTTCAGCTGGAAAGAATTTGCACAAAATCTACGAGAAGTTACAGCCATGACAGCAGAGAACTGGCAAAGATTCAGGGTTTCTCTAAAAGGAAGTTTGACAGCGTGACTGATAAACCAACGCGTTACATAAGACAACAATTGTGACGATTATTATTATTATTATTACTATCGGCACCATCACCACGATTACGATGACGAAAGAATGAGTAAGATATGATAATCAAGAACCCTACATATTTTAATTTTCGTTACTAGCAAGCTTGAGGGCTTTAGAAATTAACGTAGTTTCACCAAAAAAGCCTGTGGTATTTCGTCTAACAAAAGGTACTGCTGAGGAAAGTAAGTACATAAGCATAATATGAAGCATGAGCGCCAACCTAAAAGCTTAAGGAATTATGTATAATATTGAGAATGTTCTGTGTATTGCTTTTCAGAATTATCACATAAACTATGTAGCACAAAGGAATTTCAATGTAGGAAACACATATATTATACTCAAAAAGTATAAGCCTCTGTTTGGCCGATAGCAGATTTCATCTCAAGAACTACGGAACGAAATCCGATTTCAGTTTTTATCAGGGTATAGGTCAAATATTGTCTCGTGCATTTTACTTTAGTCCCTACTTGTTCAGTATAAACTCTTACTTACAGTGAAATTCGAGCTGAAATTTTCTATTTACGAAACACGTTTCGATGTCCTGCAGATTACTGCGCAAAATGAAAAAGTACAAAGTTCAGTACAGATCTACAAAATATATTTAGACAGTAAGTGTCTATGAAACGTGAATTCATGAAGAAATTACCACAAATTCAACGCAGGGAAAGCTTGCTGTCGTTGTGTGCAGAATCCTTTATCTTCCAGTTTGCTATACAAAAATAGAAAAATCAAAATATAAATAGACAGATCTATAATTTGCCTGTCATTTTGTATGAGTGTGAAACTTGGTCTCTCACATTGAGGGAGTATACGGCCTGAGGGGTTTCGGGAGTATGTAGCCCAGTATCACATTTGGGAATAAGAGGGACGAGGTAACAGGGGAGTTGAGAAAACTACATAAGGAGGAGTTTTGTGAAAAAGGTTATTACAAGAAATTGGTGTGTAACAAATACACGTATAACCTTCATTTTAAACGTTCATAGACATGATCAATGATTCAAGGAATTCACAAAAAATTACTTATGACTGCGATTGTTTCTTAACAGCGTACCTCTGCCTTAACTAACAGACCAAGGACAGCGACGTTGTTACAAAATGACAGCATTCCAAAACACGCAATGTCTATTTTGTATATGCCTATTTACTTCCTATGTTATCAGGTACGTTTATTTTATTCATACAACAAACTTGTATTTGCTCAATGATGCTATAATAGGTTTGCTGTGAATAACGAATTTAAAAGATGCGAAGGGAAAGGGTCGTCTCTTAAAAATCACTACACTGTGCTGGTCTGTGTCTCAGGAGATGAGAAACCCCACGAAAATCTCAATGTAAATAATCAGTGTTCTGATCGAGTTTTGGGCCGAAGACCTACAGTTAGGAGAAGTACACCTTCACACAACTTGCTAGGAATTATTAGAAAGACAGCTCCGGGCAGTTATTTCGTACACACTAACATAGTTACTTTCAGGCGTGGTTTGCCAATAACGATTGCCCACAACAAGAAACCCATAGATACAATTGGCATATGTAACTTTGCAACGTTGGCCATAAGATAGAACCAACAAGACAGCCACAAGAAACTAGAATGAAAAAGACCTTTGTTCACATATGAGGCGATTTTTTGTTGTTTGCATATACAATTTTAAAAGTTTACATCGCTAGACGGATTTCGGGGTCCAGGCGAACCAGTTAAAAAAGTAGCTCATTCGGACATTTTTCATTGCTTCCCTTCCCTATGACACCCCCTACGTCCCCGATAAAGAGCAATTACACGTGCGAACGCACGCGAAATAGATCGTCTATTTTACAATTTTACTTATACCCCTTCAATTCCAGGCCAAATGAATCACTACCGCTTTCATTCATAATGACTTCCTTCTGTCTGATCAGAATGATAATCACTGACGCAGGCACAATAAGTTATTCTCGCTCATCCAGGTCAGCTTTCATTAACGTGCCTGCCTACGGACAGATTGGCCGGAATTCTATCATTAATTTCCTTCACAGTTTGTCAAGATTTCAAACAACTTCCTCGCTGGAACATACAGTTGACTGCGCACGGCTGATACCTGCATGGGAAAGAACATGTGTGCTGTACACTGAAGCAAAAGAGACAAGCAAAATCATAACGAAACTCATCTCTCACAATACGCTATATGAATAACATTCTAACGGTAGATTGTACAAGTTAGTCACTGTCGCAAAGTGAACACAGCTGCATCATTCGTTTGACTCGTAGTCTCTATAGGTCTTATACTAGACCTGCAGGTGTGGTGACCCATTTCAGTATTTCAGTTACAAATCATAGAGTATATACAAAACAAACATAAATACGCAAAAAAACTGATTTTGAATATGTCTACAAGCAGCGTTCAACAATCAGACAAAACTTGCAATCGTTACAAAATTTCCACAAGACACATTCCGCTTCCATACGCTGCTCAAATTATATTTCTCTATAATCCTCTCGCTGCATCTCGACGAAGAAATGCCAGTTATAAGTTTACTGTTCGACGCCTATGGAGAAATATAAGCAGTCGGTGGCGGGAAAGTTTACTGTGGAATAAGTTCAAATACCTTTTAATTCGAGATCTGAGGTTCTCGCAGCTTTGTTTATGAGGGTTCAAGTTTTCGGGAATTGAAGGCGTGTCGATTGGTTAACATTTACCCAATTACTGAGGATCTCGCTGCCTCAATGTCCTGGGTCTAGGCCGTAGAAGAATAACGGAAAGACATGTTGCACTGAACAGACAAAGACGGTGGAGATAGGAAGTTGCACCGAAGTGTCGGTAATTACTAAACGCTAAGATTGTTGAAGTTTTGCCTGTAAGTTTTTGTACGTAGGTCAATAAAGGGCAACTTCAGGTAGGAACGCTACTCACCATTCCTCTCTCACTGCCATACAACTCTTCGCAAGTGAATCATTACAACATGGGCAGTGTTCAGCGCCTGAAAGTTAGTGATGGAGCGTCACTGATATGTAGGATTGCACTGGACAGGGGCCAGGGTGTCCAGGTTACAAGAAAATATCTCCATAAACTGTTCTCTCTCCTTATACACGTTAAACATGAACTTTCTCAGATGGGCTCAGTGTAGGCAGTTAGCCTCCACGTGAACGACTGAACAAACACAACAGTGTCCGAAACGAGACAGTGTACGGTGTCTAATACATGAGCATGGTTGCCCCAAACTAATTCACCTATCTCATCCTATGAAATGTATACTTATTATAACACGTGCACACAGATATTGCTGCAGGCTATCACCTCCGTTCTAAACATATTTCACCAGGGCAAATATTTGACGAAATACATTGTAGCCTTCGTAACTCTTGTATAGACGTTAGAAATGTGGTATACCCTGATCCCTCACCCAGCGAGGGGGTTAGATTGATGAAGGCGTGTCGCACAAATTCACACCGGAATAAACGAGTTACCTATACTACGACGAACAAAGACCCCCCCCCCCACTCCTTCCGGGGTTTTAAAATAAAGATATTTTTGCGCCCAAATATTTAACCGGCGATTTGAAAGTGATTATTTGGGGGTTTTTAAATTTTTCAGGGTTC
>Ga0123353_10008541_pt1 | contig 14004 bp, 12 predicted proteins | sample TergutLab28metaG_3_FD_92763 | JGI IMG/M metagenome (GOLD analysis project Ga0123353, IMG submission 92763) | Labiotermes labralis P3 segment gut microbial communities from Petit-Saut dam, French Guiana - Lab288 P3 | ecosystem: Host-associated > Arthropoda: Insects > Digestive system > Gut ... | reverse complement strand
GTAGTTGGCTTTAAGGACCTTTTCGCCCTTTTTGCCGTAGGATTTGTAGGCCGCGTCCTTCATATATTCCTCCGCCTGCGCGTAGGGGATGACGTTGGTAAGGAAGAAGAACGCCGCCTGCATGACGACGTTAATGCGGTTTCCGAGGCCGCACCGCGCCGCGATTTTGGCGGCGTCAATCGTATAAAACTTGGCTTTTTTGGCGGCAAGCTGATTTTTTAAGAAGGCGGGAAGAGCCTTTTCCATATCATGCTTAGACCACGTCGAGTTAAGCAAGAAAACGCCGCCTGATTTCAAATCGCCAGCCATATCGTAGCGAGTAACGTAAGAGGGGTTGTGGCAGGCGATAAAATCGGCTTGGTCGATGAGGTAGGTGGACTTAATCGGCTGTTTCCCAAACCTTAAATGCGAGACGGTTATGCCGCCGGATTTTTTTGAGTCATACACAAAGTACGCCTGCGCGTACAAATCGGTGTGGTCGCCGATAATTTTAATGCTGTTTTTGTTCGCGCCCACGGTGCCGTCCGAGCCCAAGCCGTAAAATTTACAGCGGATGTTCCCCGCGGGGCTCGCGTTAAGGAACTTCCCTGCGGGCAGACTCGTATCGGTAACGTCGTCGTTTATACCCACGGTGAAATGGTTTTTCGGGGAGGAGGACTTAAGGTTGTTAAAAACTGCGAGGACGTTGGTGGGGTTAAATTCCTTGCTGCCTAACCCATACCTGCCGCCTACAACGGCGATTTTTTTGACTTTACGCTCGGCAAGCGCGGTCAAAACATCTTGGTACAGCGGTTCGCCCGCCGCGCCCGGCTCCTTGGTGCGGTCAAGTACCGCGAGTTTTTTGACGGTTTTTGGGAGCGCGTCTACAAAAGCGTTGACGTTGAAAGGCCGGTAAAGCCTTACCTTAAGAAGCCCGATTTTTTCGCCCCGCGCCGCGAGGTATTCGACAGCCTCGTGCGCGGCTTCCGCTCCCGAGCCCATCATTACTATGACGCGGGCAGCGTCCGGCGCGCCGACGTAATCAAACAAGCCGTACTTCCTGCCCGTAAGTTTTTCGACGTCTCCCATAACCTTTTTGACAATTTCGGGGACGGCGTTGTAATACTTATTGGCGGCCTCCCTGCCCTGGAAGTAAATGTCGGGGTTTTGCGCCGTGCCGCGCTGGGCGGGGTTTTCGGGGTTAAGGGCGCGGTTGCGGAAGCGTTTGACGTCGTCCATATCTAAGAGTTGTTTCATCTCGGAATATTCAATCCCGTCTATCTTGCTGACCTCGTGCGAGGTGCGGAAGCCGTCAAAAAAATGCAAAAAAGGCACCTGCGCTTTTAATGTGGCGAGGTGCGCCACGAGAGCCATGTCCATAGCCTCCTGCACGGAGTTGGACGAAAGCAGCGCGAAGCCCGTTTGGCGGCACGCCATAACGTCCGCGTGGTCGCCGAATATCGACAAAGCGTGCGCCGCTAACGCCCTCGCGCTGACATGGAACACCGCGGGCAGCAGCTCGCCGCTTATTTTGTACATGTTGGGAATCATCAAGAGAAGCCCCTGCGACGCCGTAAAGGTCGTCGTGAGAGCACCCGCAGCCAGCGAGCCGTGGACCGCGCCCGCCGCGCCCGCCTCCGATTGCATCTCCGCAATCCTAAGCTTCGCGCCGAAAAGGTTCTCGCGCCCGTCCGCCGCCCATTCGTCGGCGTTTTCTGCCATAGGCGAGGACGGCGTGATGGGATAAATCGCCGCTACCTCCGAAAAGGCATACGCAACATGCGCCGCCGCGGCATTGCCGTCAATAGTCATTTTTTTCAATTTATTTGTCCTCCGAAATTATTTTTTAACAAAAGTTGCTTAACCTTATATATTTTACCCGAAAAAACTTTTTAAGTCAACGGAAATAAGGCGGCGGCCCCTTGCTTTATTTAGGAATTTGTGCTATATTGCAACTATGGCAAAAAAGGTTGCATAAACCTTGATAAAGATATATAATAAAAATTATGGTGGTTTATAATGAATGAAAAGCAATTAAAAAGAATCGTTATTAATGGTTTTAAATCCATTAAAAAAAGTGACGTTAAATTGAGTATGATTAATGTTTTGATTGGCAGTAACGGCGCCGGCAAATCAAATTTCATTTCGATTTTCACGTTGCTCAATAATATTATAAAGCGCGAATTGCAAAATTACACGGCTCAATGCGGCGGTGCGGGCGCGTTTTTGTTTAACGGGCCGAAAACGACAAGCGAGCTAGGCATCATTTTTGAATTCGGCCAAAATTCTTACGGATTTACGTTGTCGAGGAGCGATAACGACACTTTTTTATTTAGTGACGAGAGGTTCGGCTACAATGGCAATTGGGAGACAACCTTATCTGTTGGGTTCGGACATGCGGAATCCAAACGGGAAAAAGGAGTTCATAATAAAATAGATGATTATGTGCAGCCTGTTTTAGAAACTCAAGCGTGGCGAGTCTACCATTTTCACGACACAAGCAGGAACGCGAAGGTTAAACTTTCGCACGATATGTCCGACAATATTTACCTGCAATTTAACGCGGGCAATTTGGCGGCGTTTTTATTTCGCTTGAAAGCCGAATATAAAGAAAGTTACGACAGTATTATAAAAACCATAAAACTCGTTGCGCCGTATTTCGGCGATTTTATTTTGGTTCCCCAAAACGGTTCCGACAAAATAATTTTAAGATGGCGGCAAGTAGGAAGTGATGATATTTTTAACGCTAATCAGCTGTCCGACGGCACGTTAAGATTTATTTGCCTTGCTGTTTTGCTGCTGCAGCCCCAAGATTTGCAGCCCGAAACAATCATTATCGACGAGCCCGAGTTGGGCTTGCATCCGTTCGCCATAACAATTTTTGCCGAGCTTGTCAAAAAAGCCGCATTCTCAAAACAAATAATTTTATCCACCCAATCAGTAGAGTTGTTGAATGAGTTTGAGCCGCAGGATATTATCGTTGCGGACAGAAACAACGACGGCTCTGTCTTCAAACGGCTTAATAAGGAAGAGTTAAAGGAATGGTTGGAAAACGATTATTCCCTAGGCGAATTATGGAAGAAAAACATTTTGGGAGGGAGGCTCTCAAAATGAGAAACATATATATTTATTGTGAAGGCTATACCGAAGAAGCCTTTGTAAACAATTTATTGCAAGAGTATTTTATTTCGTTTGGTATTTGTGTTGTCCCGATTGTTTGTCTCACAAGCGTGAGTCGCGGCAAAAAATTTACAGGCGGCGCAAGTAATTACGTGCGTTTTGAGTCCGAATTGACAAGGATTTGCAAACAGCATCATCACGAATCCGTAACGATGATGTTTGATTATTATGGTTTGCCCGAAGATTTTCCGGGGAAAGGCTTAAAGGAAAGCGACGCCTATAAAAAGGTAAAGCATATCGAGAAAGAAATTGAGCAAAAAATAGGTATGCCGAATTTTAAAGCACATCTCTCCCTCCATGAATTTGAAGCGCTTTTGTTCTCTTATCCCGACAGTTTTTTATTAGCCGAAAAAACGATGGTTCCGGCAATTAAAAAAATTAAAGCAGAATTTTCTAATCCCGAACTTATAGACAATTCTCCCGAAAGCGCGCCGTCTAAGCGAATAGAAGCCTGTTATCCGCGTTATTCAAAAAAGCGTGACGGCATAATAGTTGCAAAAGACGTTGGTATTCAAAAAATGTTAAAAGAATGCCCGCATTTCAAAGAATGGATTGAACAAATCAAAAAACAGTGCTGTCCCGAATGAGATTAATCGAAGTCAAAAACGCCAAGTTTGCCTATAATTACGAGGGCTCGGAGCCCGTGGTCGCCGTGAACGGGGTTTCGTTTACGGTGGACGAGGGCGAATTTGTCGCGCTTGTCGGCCACAACGGTAGCGGGAAGTCCACCGTCGCCAAGCTCCTTAACGGCCTTTTAATCCCGAATTTCGGGGACGTCGAGGTGCTGGGCTTAAATACCCGCGAGGAGAAAAACCACTTCGAGATTCGCAAAAACGTGGGGCTTGTGTTCCAAAACCCCGACAACCAGACGGTGGCGACGATTATCGAGGACGATATAGCCTTCGGCCCCGAAAACCTCGGCGTGCCGCCCGCGGAAATCCGAGAGAGGGTGGATTGGGCGTTAGAAGCCGTCGGAATGAAGGATTTTGCCCATAAAACCCCGCATAAGCTGTCGGGCGGCCAAAAACAGCGCATCGCAATCGCGGGCGTTTTGGCGATTAAACCGCGCGTAATGGTGCTGGACGAGGCGACCTCTATGCTTGACCCTCAGGGCCGCGCCGAGGTAATGGGCGTTATAACAGAGCTTAACCGGCAGGGAATGGCGGTCGTGATGATAACGCATTTTATGGAGGAAGCCGTTAACGCCGACAAAATAATTATCCTTAACAAAACCAAGGCTGTTATGGAAGGCGGCAGGGAGCTTTTTTTGCGCGAATCGGAGCTGAAAGCAATCGGGCTTGATGTACCGCCCGCCGCGTCGATTGCCGCGGAGCTATCGCGCCGCGGTTTTGACTGCGGCAACGCTCTCACCGTACCCGAGTTAGCGGAGAATATCGCACGGGCTGTAAAATAGTTTGGAGTTTGGAGAGTGGAGTTAGGAGTTGCGGATGTCATTTCGACCGTAGAGGAGAAATCCCAACCGCTAAAAAATTCCCCTCATTTCGCAAGGGAAACATATGCCGATAACTATCGAGAACTTAACATACACATATTCGCCCAAAACGAGCTTTGCGGCGCGGGCGCTTACGGACATCTCGCTGACTATAGAGGACGGCGAGTTTTTCGGTATAATCGGGCACACGGGCAGCGGCAAGTCCACGCTCGTCCAGCACCTTAACGGTTTAATCCGTATTCAGCAGGGGCGGATTAACGTCGACGGGATAGAACTTGCGCCTAAAACTAAAAAATTCGACTACAAAAAGCTCCGCTCGACGGTCGGAATGGTTTTTCAATACCCCGAATACCAGCTTTTTGAATCGACGGTAGAACGCGACGTTGCTTTCGGCCCCAAGAATTTAGGGCTGTCAAAAGAGGAAACCGCCGACAGGGTGCGCGAGGCTTTGGAGTTGGTAGGCTTAAATTATGAGGAAATAAAAGACCGCTCGCCTTTCGATATTTCGGGCGGACAAAAGCGCAGGGCCGCGCTTGCGGGCATAATCGCGATGCGCCCCAAAATTCTGGTGCTTGACGAGCCGACCGCAGGCTTAGACCCGCGCGGGAAAGCCGAAATTTTGTCGCTTGTCAACGATATTAAGGCAAAGTCCGCTCCGACTATAATTATGGTCAGTCACAATATGGACGAAATCGCCGCCAACTGCTCCCGCGTCGCGCTGCTTTCGGACGGCAAATTAGAATCGCTGACGACCGCGCGGGAGCTGTTCTGCCGTAACGCCGGCAAGCTGCGGACTTTGGGGCTTGAGGCTCCTACGCCCGTCCGCGCGGCGGAAGAACTGCGCGCACTGGGAATCGATTTCCCCGAAGTGTTTACGCGGGAGGAGTTCATTTCAGCTGCTTTGCTGCTGAAATAAAATTGAATATGGAATACGGAAAATTAAGGATAGGATTAGCCTGTTGCCATTTCGACCGTAGTGAGCAACGCGAACGAAGCGGAGAAATCTCAGCCTATTAAAAAATGAGATCTCTCCGCTCCGCTATCGCTTCGGTCGAGATGACAGCACAGCTTTAACTTTCCGCTCTCCGCTTTCCACTAAAAAAAACTATGAGGGACATATCTTTCGGACAATACTACCCCGCCGAGTCGCCGGTTCACCGGCTTGACCCGCGAATCAAGATAATCATGGTGATTGTCTATATCGTCGCGGTCTTTTTTATCAACCGCTATACGGGGTTTCTGGCGGTTTTCGCGCTGCTTTTGTTTACGGTAATACTTTCACGCGTTCCCTTTAAGTTAATCCTCAAATCGCTGCGCCCGCTTATATTTTTAGTCATTTTTTCGGTCGTCATTAACCTGTTCTTTATCACGGGCTCGGACGGCGACATAGACATCAACCTCTGCTTTGCCGTCTTTACCGTCCCCGATAAAATTTTCACGGCATGGCGCTTAGGAATGTACTGGACGGGCGTCGATTTCGCCGCAAAAATGGCCCTGCGCCTCATTTTCCTCGTAATGGGGCCGTCGCTTCTGACGCTTACCACCACGCCCGTGACCTTAACGGACGGCATCGAAAGCCTCCTAAAACCCCTGCGCCTAATCCGCTTCCCCGTCCACGAGCTTGCGATAATTATGTCGATTGCCCTGCGCTTGATTCCCACGATTATGGAAGAAACCGACAAAATAATCCTCGCCCAAAAAGCGCGGTGCGCCGAGTTCGACAGCAGGAATTTGTTTAAGAAAGCGCGCGCTATGCTGCCGGTGCTGATACCGCTTTTTGTCAGCAGCCTGCGCCGCGCAGACGAGCTTGCCTACGCTATGGACTCGCGTTGCTACCGCGGGAGCGTCGGGCGCACCAAAATGAAGGTCCTTAAATATAGGTGGGCGGACTTAATTGCTTTCTTGGTAATCTCCGCGCTGCTTGTGTCAATGCTGTTTTTGAGATATAATTGGTTTAATTGGGCTTTTCTAAACCTTTTGGTTTAGAAAAGGAAAATGGAAAGTTACGGGCGACCCGAAAGTTCCCCTCTCAAATCTGAGAGGGGTGTACGCCGACCGAGCCGACAGTCCGCTTGCGGACTGCGAGGGTTTGCCTGCGAGTGACAGGCCGGTAGGCCTGCTAGCTTTGCTTAATGCAAAGCTCAGAGAGGCGAGAGGCAAACCCTCAGAGAGGCGAGGAAAGCGGACGGGGTGTTTTATCCTTTGTTTTGTTAAACACCCCGCCCTCAAGAAACTAAGGTTTCTTTTCGGGCACCCCTCTAAGAATTTAAGGGGAACTAATAAGGAATTATGAGAGTTCTTTTATCTATAAACTTCCGCGGCACCGCCTATTCCGGCTGGCAGCGGCAAACCAACGGAGTTTCCGTACAAGCCGTAATAGAGGACGCGCTTGCCCAAGCCGTGGGCGCAAAAACCGTCCTGCACGGCGCAGGCAGAACCGACGCGGGCGTCCACGCTTACAGAATGCCCGCGCATTTCGACACCGCCGCTACTATCCCCGCCGACAAATACGCGGTTATCCTTAACAACCTTTTGCCGCCCGATATTTCGGTGACGGATTCCCGAGAGGTGCCCCGCGGTTTTCACGCGCAGTTTTCGGCAGTTTCGCGCGCCTACGAATACAAAATCCTTATAACGCCCGTGCGCCTCGGCCTCTTTTGCGATACCCACTGGCAAATAAGAGAGAATTTGGACATTGCCGCAATGCGCCGCGCCGCCTCGCTCCTTGTCGGCACGCACGACTTTAAGGCTTTCAGCTCCTCCGGCAGCACCGCTTCGACCACTATCAAGACGGTGAACTTTATCGAAATTTATAATGATTTCCTCTCACCAACCACCAACCGCCAACCGCCAATCACCCTCACGACTCCCGTCGGTATTTCTATCCGAATATCGGCGGACGGATTTTTATACAATATGGTCAGAATAATTGCCGCGCAGCTCGTAAAAGCAGGGCGCGGCCAAATATCGCCCGAAGGGGTTTTGGGCGCGTTAAAGTCCGGCAACCGCCGTAACTGCCGCGAGTGCGCCCCCGCGCACGGCCTGTATTTTGCCGGTGTCGATTACGGCGCGACAAAATGATGCCGCTTCGTTTTTAATACGTGCCCATTTACAAAGCTCCAAATACAACAATTCGGAGGTGCTGCAAAAGTTATGACGGCAACAAATGCTTTCATGTCATGCCGAGCGCAGCCGAGACATCTATTCCTATTAAAATATTGAGGTTTCTCCGCTTCACTTCGTTTCGGTCAAAATGACATCTTGACTTCTGCACCATACTGCCAACAATTCTCGTCTAAAAAAGGTTTGACAAGTATTTGCGGAAGTGTTATCATACTCGGAAACACATTTATACTAATCACGGAACAAGGAGGTTTTAACCCTATGGAAACGCCCAAAAACAAGCTGCTCGAGATAGCGCAGCGCATCAAGGAGATGCGCGAAATCGCCGATTACGGCATCGCGGAAATGGCGGCGAAAACCGAGGTCGCGGTTGAGCTTTACAGGACTTACGAAGAAGGAAAGACGGATTTTCCGTTTTCTTTCATACATAAATGCGCGCTGATTTTTGGCATCGGGCTTACCGATTTATTAGAAGGCTACAGCGCGCCGCTTTCGTCGTATATGATAACGAGGCACGGCGAAGGCCGCCAGACCGCCAAGGAAGACGGAATCGAAATCAAAAGCCTCGCGCCGCTGTTTCGGAACGCGCTTGCCGAGCCTTATTACGTTACCTACGAGTACTCCGAGGAGCTTCAGAACAAGCCGATTCATCTCTCGACGCACAGCGGGCAGGAGTTTGACTATGTTATCTCCGGCAGGCTGAAAATCCGAATCGGCGGCCACACCGAGGAGCTTTCGGCGGGCGACAGTATTATTTATAACAGCTCCACCCCGCACGGAATGATTGCCGCGGGAGGCTCAAACTGCGCCTTCCTCGCAGTCGTCCTTCCGGGAGAAAAAGAAGAAGAAAAAATTGTGCGGGAGGGGATTGCTCCGCCGCCGCCCGAAAAAAGCGTTTTTGCCGATAAGTTTGTTTCCTGCACAGAAGACGTTAAGGGCTCCTTAAAGAGCATAACCTTCTCGGGCGCAGATAAGTTTAATTTCGCGTTCGACGTCGTGGACGCGCTGGGCGAGCAAAAGCCCGATGCGACCGCGATGGTGCATATTTCTAAGGATAAAATCGAGCGCGCCTTTACCTTTAAGGACTTTATGCGCGGCTCGTCGCAGTGCGCCAACTATTTTACCTCGCTCGGTATAAAGCGCGGCGACAGGGTTATGCTCGTCCTTAAGCGGCATTACCAGTTCTGGTTCGCGTGGCTGGGACTCCATAAATTGGGCGCAATCGGGATTCCCGCGAGCGCACAGCTTAAGGAGCGCGATTTTGTCTACCGCTTTAACGCGGCGGGCGTTTCGGCGATACTTTGCACCTCCGATGACGGGCTTCCCTCCCGCGTGGACGCCGCCCAAGCCGACAGCCCTACCCTCAAAACTAAAATCATAGTCGGCGCAAGCCGCGACGGCTGGCACGATTACGACGCGGAATGCAAGCTGTTTACCCGTAAATTCACCCGCGGGCCCGACGCGCCCTGCGGGGACGATTCGTCGTTTATGCTGTTTACCTCGGGGACTACGGGCTACCCAAAAATAGCCGAGCACAGCTATAAATACGCGCTCGGGCATTACCACACCGCCAAATATTGGCACTGCGCCCACGCCGGCGGGATGCACCTTACTATTTCGGACACCGGTTGGGGAAAAGCCCTGTGGGGTAAAATTTACGGCGAATGGATGTGCGAATCGGCGGTTTTCGTTTACGATTTCGAGCGGTTCGACGCCTCCGACATACTGCCGATGTTCGCTAAACACCAAATAACAACCTTCTGCGCGCCGCCGACCATGCTGCGCCTAATGATAAAAGAAGACCTCCAAAAATACGACCTTTCGTCCATACGGCATATGACGACCGCGGGAGAAGCGTTAAACCCCGAGGTTTACCTGCAATTTGAAAAGCAGACGGGCTTGCGGATAATGGAGGGCTTCGGGCAGACCGAAACCACGCTGATGATTGCCAACCTCGTGGGCGAGCCGCACAAAATAGGCTCGATGGGCAGGCCCGTGCCGCTTTACGACATTGTTTTAATTGATACGGACGGCAAGGAAGCCGCCGTCGGCAAGCCCGGCGAGATTTGTATACGGCTCGGGGACGATTTGCCTTGCGGCCTTTATAAGGGCTACTATCTCGACCCCGAGGCAAACAAAAACGCTATGCACGACGGTTTTTACCGTACCGGCGACATCGCGTGGCGCGACGAGGACGGCTTTATCTGGTACGTCAGTCGCGTGGACGACGTGATTAAATCCTCCGGCTACCGCATAGGGCCGTTCGAGATAGAGTCGGTTATTATGGAGCTTCCGTATGTGTTGGAATGCGGGGTTTCTGCCGCCCCCGACGAGGAGCGCGGCCAGATAGTTAAGGCGAGCGTGGTTTTAACAAAAGGCACGCAGGCTTCGGAGGAACTCAAAAAAGAGATTCAGAACTACGTCAAGAGCAAGACCGCGCCCTACAAATACCCTCGGATTGTCGTTTTCCGCGACGAGCTGCCTAAGACTACGAACGGGAAGATACAGCGAAATAAATTATAGCAAGCGCAGTCAAAAACGCGGTTGATGCGGGCTACGCTCGCTCGGGCGGCTTCCGAGCCGACAGACCGTTAGGTCTGCTAGGTTTGCGTAAGCAAACCTCATAGAGGCGAGGGTCGTGTACGTTAGTACACTCCGCTTCGCCTCCTTCGCGACTGTTGCCCGCCTGAACTCGCGTTTTTGACTGCTTAATAGATTAACAATGAGTTGGTTAATGAAAAATGTTTGATAAGCGCGTTATAATATTATCCGGCCATTACGGGAGCGGAAAAACTAATATTGCCGTGAACCTTGCGCTTGAGTTAAAAAAGACGTCAGACTGCGCAAAAAGGCGTGATTGCCACGAAACGGCAGATTTTCGGCTCGGTCACTTACGTCAGAGTAAGCTCCCTTCGCCAAAAACACGCCGTTTGTGTGCCACTGACGCTCTTTTATCGCAGTCTGTTCCGAAAGAATCGAAGTTTCTGGGCAGTCTGACGCGAGAAAATGTCGCCTTAGCCGATTTGGACATCGTAAATCCCTACTTCCGCGCAAGGCAGAGCCTTAAGCGGCTGGAGGAAGTGAATGTCCGGTTTATCGCATCCGCTTACGCTGACACAAACATAGACGCGCCGTCGCTTCCGCAGGAGATTTATACGATAACCGACGACAGGGAGCTATCCGTAATTTTGGACGTGGGCGGCGACGACAGGGGCGCGCTCGCGCTCGGCAGGATTTCCGCCGCGCTTAAAGACGAGAATAATTACGAAATGCTTCTCGTTGCCAATATGTACCGGCCGTTGACGCGCACCGCCGCCGACACCGTGACGGTTATGCGTGAGATAGAAAAGGCTTGCGGTCTGCCCTTTACGGGGATTATAAACAACTCCAACCTCGGCCAGGAAACGACGGCGCAAACCGTCTTAGACAGCATAGAATACGCCGCGGAGGTTTCGCGTTTTACGGGCTTGCCCGTAGTAATGACGGCAGTTAGAGAAGACTTATGCGGCGAATTATCGGGGAAGGTTGAAAGGCTTTTTCCGCTGAAAATAGAGACAAGTTATTGAATATTTAATATGGAATATTGAATAGGTAAGATAACGGCTTTCTATGTAATATGGAACTAACCGCAGGCTGCAAGCCAACCTCACATATTCAATATTCAATTCGACTGAAAGGAGAGCAATATGCCCAAAATAACATTCAAGGACGACTCATGCAAGGGCTGCGGCCTCTGCGTGGACGCCTGCCCCAAAGAACTCATAGAAATCGCCCAAGGCACGATTAACCGTAAGGGCCACCACCCCGCGCGCATTACGGACGAAAGCAAATGTATTGCCTGCGCTTTTTGCGCGACGATGTGCCCCGACTGCGTTATTACTGTGGAAAAGCAGTGACAAAACATTCATCGCCGGATTTATATTGCCGCTTGTCGGCAAAATGGAGATAAGTATGGTAGACAAAGTATTAATGAAAGGCAATGAGGCGATAGCGGAGGCCGCTATAATGGCGGGCTGCCGCCATTATTTCGGTTATCCCATAACGCCGCAGACTGAAATCGCCGCCTATATGTCCAAGAGGATGCCCAAAGTCGGCGGGACGTTTTTGCAGGCCGAGAGCGAAATCGCCGCAATCAACATGGTTTACGGTGTGGCGGCGGCGGGAAAAAGAGCGATGACGTCCTCGTCGAGCCCCGGGATTTCCTTAAAAGCCGAGGGAATTTCATACCTTGCGGGCTCGGAGCTTCCGGCGGTTATCGTCAACATTCAGCGCGGCGGGCCGGGCTTAGGGGGAATCCAACCCTCGCAGTCCGACTATTTCCAAGCCGTCAAAGGCGGCGGCCACGGCGATTTCAAAATGCCCGTGCTCGCGCCCTCGTCTGTTCAGGAGACGGCAGACCTCACCGTCAAGGCGTTCGATTTAGCCGACAAATACCGCACGCCCGTGATGGTTCTCGCCGACGGCACGATAGGGCAGATGATGGAGCCGGTGTCGCTCGATTATCCGGTTCCGACTGTTTATCCCAAGCCGTGGGCGGTCGCGGGGACAAAGGGCGAGAGGCCGCACAATATAATAAATTCGCTTTACCTCGTCCCCGAAAAGCTGGAAAAACAGATTTTCGCCCGCTACGAAAGGTACGCCGAAATCGAAAAAACCGAGATAATGAGCGAGGAATACTTAATAGATGACGCGGATATTTGCGTGACGGCGTTCGGTATAGCCGCCCGCGTAGCCCGCAGCGCGGTTGTCGCGGCGCGCGCAAAGGGCATTAAGGCGGGGCTTTTGCGCCCGATAACCCTGTGGCCGTTCCCGTCCGCCGTGTACAAAAAAACCGCCGGGCATGTTAAGGCTTTTATTTCCGTCGAGCTTTCGATGGGGCAGATGATAGAGGACGTGAGGATTGCCTCGGAATTCAAAAAGCCCGTATATCTATGCAACAGGACGGGCGGTATGATACCCTCTACGGAACAGGTATTGGCGGAAATAATCAAAACAAATGGAGGAGCAATGTGAAATGCAGTCGCGCCGCAGACGGGCAACAATTATTGAGCAGTCGAAGGGAAGCGTACACAACCGAGACGGCGAGATAAGCGTAGTCCGTATCCGGCGATGAATGCATTTCACAAAAGTGAATATGGTAGTATTTGAAAAACCAAAAGCGTTAGCGGACGTATCTATGCACTATTGTCCAGGCTGTACGCACGGCATAGTACACCGCCTTATCGCCGAAACTATTGACGAGCTGGGCATCGTCGGTAAAACCGTGGGCGTTGCCCCCGTGGGCTGTGCGGTTATGTTGTACGATTATTTTAACTGCGACACGGTTCAAGCCGCGCACGGAAGGGCGCCCGCGGTCGCCACGGGCATTAAGCGCGCCGAGCCGGACAACATAGTTTTTACCTATCAGGGCGACGGCGATTTGGCGTCTATCGGAATGGCCGAGACCGTCCACGCCGCGGCGCGTAACGAAAACATTACGGTAATATTTATAAACAACGCTATTTACGGGATGACGGGCGGCCAAATGGCTCCGACCTCGCTTCCCGGGCAGGTGACGCAAACCTCGCCCTACGGCAGGGACACTGTTGCCTGCGGTTTCCCCGTGAAGGTTTGTGAAATGTTGGCGGCCCTCGACGGCGCGGAATACCTCGAAAGGGTTTCCGTCCATAACGTCAAGTCCGTCCGCGCCGCCAAAAAAGCTGTCAAAAAGGCGTTTGAGAACCAGCTTAACAACAAGGGCTTTTCGCTCGTGGAGGTAATTTCGACCTGCCCCACCAACTGGGGAATGACCCCGCAGGCCGCTTTGAAGTGGGCTGAGGACAAAATGCTGCCGTATTACCCTTTGGGGGTTTATAAGGATAGGAGTAACAAAACGTGACAGTTTATTAATCGCCGGATGCGGGCTACGTTCGGCGTCCCGTTTCGGTCGTGTACGCTTGGTACACTCCCTTCAACGGCACGCCGACTGTTGCCCGCCTGCGGCGCGACTAAGCTGTCACGGCAATTTATGAAGACGGAGGTTATTTGGTAAATTATGACAACAGAATATTTGCTCGCCGGGTTCGGCGGGCAGGGAATATTGTTCGCGGGCAAATTTCTCGCGCATAAAGGGTTAACGGACGGCAAACAGGTGAGCTGGCTGCCGTCCTACGGGCCGGAAATGCGCGGCGGCACGGCTAACTGCTCGGTAATTTTAAGTGATGAAACTATCGGTTCGCCCGTGGTAGGCACGCCCGATGTGCTTGTGGCGATGACTATTCCCGCTATCG
>Ga0123353_10008539_pt1 | contig 14006 bp, 1 predicted proteins | sample TergutLab28metaG_3_FD_92763 | JGI IMG/M metagenome (GOLD analysis project Ga0123353, IMG submission 92763) | Labiotermes labralis P3 segment gut microbial communities from Petit-Saut dam, French Guiana - Lab288 P3 | ecosystem: Host-associated > Arthropoda: Insects > Digestive system > Gut ... | reverse complement strand
GCTACATGAGAAGCATGTAGTGGCAACTTGGAATCTTGGGAACCATCTCAGCATTTGCTTATAGACACAGGGAAACCGAGAAAAACCTGTGTCGAGGTGGCCAGTCGCAGGACCTTCCGAGTACTGACTTCTAGCCAGCAATCCTGCATCTAAAGTAAAAAGAGCAATACACACACAGTACAACAAATATACATAAGATGACAACACACGAGACAACTACAACAATGCACACAAGACTAACAACAATTCACACAAGGCATCTTAAAATACAACATTTAATGATTCTGTTCTAACTACGGGCGTTAATGTAGCGTCAAATGAGTATAAAAAGTGCCAATAAACTGTATGTAGATTAAGAATTGAGAGGAACTTGTGGCTTACGATAAGGCCATACTCCCATAATTGTTTGAGAGCACCGATAAAACTCCAAGAAACAAGCAGTGATGATAGTTGGTAGTCCAGCCCACAATTAAACGGCATGCATTATTGAAGGTAGTAAATTTGACTTCATACTGAAGCACTTTGTTGTGTGTGGTGTGTACAGCTGTCTGTCTCCCTCGTGACCAGCGCTCTCTTACTCGAGTGTCCGGCTGAAGGGCCTTGATTGGAAGAATAAGAAGTAACGTCGCTCATATTCTATTGAGATACCTATATGATGTTATTATAAATATTTGTAACGAACTTGAACAGTTACACGATAGACCTTGTACTATTTACAAGAACAAGCTATAAAAGTAACAGTGTTCACATAAATTGAAAAGCTGACAACCGTTTGTTTCCTGTCCTGAATATCTCGACCTTTTTAAAGTCATCTTCAGGTAGGCTCGTTTTCGAAGCATGGATATCCACTACCGGGTTTCACATCGATAATTTTGAAACAAGTAACTGCTCTGTACGTACATTTGTATCAACATATGTACACTCACATATGTAAGCTCGGCTGCTTTGCTGTACTCATTTATCTTTTCCTCTTATGTGTTTTGAATTAAATACAATTATCTTGTATGAAAATGTTCACAACGAATACACGAAATACTAGTAAGAGAAATATTTTATCGGTGTAAATAGAACCAACTTGATGCACAATTTGTCCTTTGTTTATTTCGTCAATAAACCTCTACATGTTTCGGGCATATTTGTAGCCCATCATCAGGAGGTACACTGTACATGTACAACAAACTGGTACGTGTTGTGCTTTTTAGTTGACTGTCTGTTGTCTCAGACAACAGACAGTCAACTAAAAAGAACAATAAGTACCAATTCTTGTATCCGTAAGGTCTTTGTCTCCCTGAAGATGACCTTATAAACGATAGAAAGTGTTCTTTTTTACTGTTAATTTATTAAGTTGTTGAGTTTTACGATTTATTTGCTACGAATTTAGTAACCTAAGTTGCGCTAAAATCTATAAAATTCTTAGTGCATTCGGTTACATGCGGTATATCACGGAGAGCTGCAATTGAACCAACCCAGAAGTATGTTGCAATGAGAAATGGCATAACACGTTTAAGTTTTTTAAAACCTTGTGGTTGCTTCTTTCACAACTAGTAAGACCATTCAAAAATTCTACGCCTGCCCACACAGAGTACGTGTTTTGTAGGTCAGTAGAAGAAACAGTAATTATTTCTCTACGCTGCATTAAATGATCTGTTTTTATAAACGAGACGGAGTGTGCCTGTTGCACTAACCAAATTTTTAAACATAGTTCAAGTTAATCTTAATCTTCGAAGTGTTAAACTTCTGATTATCCCAATTATTTTCTTTCTTACTCCATAGAGCAGAGTCCTTCTTTACAAACTAACCGGTTCTCAGCTAGCCAAGGAATTCCCCGCACTTTAGGGAGCCCGAAGGTTCATTAGAGTATTTATTGGAACCCAAAACCTGTCCGTGTCCTGAGCCAGATCAATCCAGTCCATGACCCCCAGCCCACTTCCTGAAGATCCATCTTAATATTATTATCCCATTTACGCCTTCGTCTTCCAAGTGGTCTCTTTCCCTCGGGTTTCCTCAGCAAAACCCTGTATGCTCCTCTCTTCTCCCCCATACGTGCTATATACCCCGCCCATCTCGTTCTTCTCGATTTAATAACCCGAATAATATTTGGTGAGGAGTACAGATCATTAACCTTCCTTATGTCGTTTTCTTCACTCCCCTGTTACCTGGTCACTCTTAGGCCCAAATATTCTCCTCAGCTCCCCATTCTCAAACACCTTCAGCTTACGTCCTTCCCTCAATGGGAGCGACTAGGCTTCACACCCATACAAAACAACAGTTACAATTATAGTTGTGTATATCTTAATCTTTATATTTTTTAATTTTAAAATTGGAAGACGAAATTTTGCACCGAACGGTAGCAAGCATTACCTTTTTTAAAACTGCTGTTGATATCTTCCTAAATAGAATTTTCTACTGCTAAGGTTTTTTCCGAAATATTTGAACTGTTCCACCCTTTCAGAGGAACTGTTATCGATTTTTATATTTTAACTCCTTCCTGCATTCTGATCTCGAGACATGACCAAATGCTTAGTTTTATCAGCATTTACTTCTAGTCTATCTCCTTACTAGCACCTATTAAACCTTCTGTGAATTTTTATTATACTATGTGTGCTTCCTCCCAATATATTAACACCATCACCATAAACTAGAAGTTGATGCGTACAATTTAATTTTAAGCCATTCTGGTTTACCGGAATCCTTCTAATGCAATACTGTAAAAGAAGGTTGAAAAGAAATGGCGATAAAGCATTCCCTTGTTTCAGACCATTCATAACAGGAAACATGTCACACAAAAACATTTTACCGGGACTCTGCTGTAGGTTTCAATAGACACATTTGTATTAGCCTTACCAGTTTAATGGGGATACCAAACCCAGTGAGAATGTTATACAATACCGCCATCCTAAGTGCATCATAGGCTTTCTGGAGGTCTGTAAGTAGCTGATGCACCGCTTCATTGTATTCCCATACGTGACGAATGCAGCATATATGATCGGTGGTTGCTGTGTTACGTCGAAATCTACACTAATCATCCTCAATAATTTCCTCTGCATATGGAGTTAGTCTTCACAGCAGGATGCTGGATAGAATTTTGTACGTAGGTGACAAATGCGATCTGCCTCTATAATTAGTACGACCCGTTTTATCGCCCATAGGCACAGTGAGCGAATCCTTCCACTCCTCAGGTAATTTCTCCTTATTCCAAGTAGAATCACTAGGTTTATAGATTTCAGAGCGAATTTTTCTACCCCTGCTTTAATCAGTCTTCTGGGATTTGGTCATTACTTGGTGACTTGTCTATATAGCTTTTCAATAGCCATCTCAAACTCAAAGGAACTGGGCTCAAGCACTAGTGGCTCTTCTGTATATATTTCTGTCTGCCTGACCTCATTTACCCCCTGTACCGTGCATGTAGTAGCTGGGAAAAATAATTCCTCCACCTAGTGAAAATACTATGGGTGTCTGTAACCAAATCACGCTTCTCATCCTTTGCTATATTAGTTCTAGGGCGGTAATCCTTCTTAAATTCAGTGATGCCCCTATATAAGTTTCTGATATTTTTGCGCGTACTGTTAATTTCAAGTTCATAAATTTTAGCATTTAGATATTCCTTCTTTTTTTCCTCTACGCGCCGATTTCCATGAAATGTTAGTCTTAGAAATCCAGAGGAATGGATTTGAAATCCCAATCTAAGGTGGTCAACAAATTTGTTTCAGTAACATACGTTTCTGGTTATAAGAACATCGGCAGTATTCATAATTATACACGTTTAACAGAGGGGGAAATGTAAGTGTAATTTTCAAGCGACGCTATACAGATTTGACAGTTAAGATCTTTAGATAAGGCACTCCAATTGTATTAAAATTGATGTCTTCATTCAGCGAGGAATTATATTAACTCATATATTTCATAAAATCTATATTCATGTGTTCTGTAGGCTGTCTTACGACAGGTTAATAGCCTCTGCCAAAGCGAGTTCTCAGCAGATTGAGATTTTATAAATATATATTATATTAACACGTAAAGGCGCGAATGTCGTTTTTGGGACAAGTAGGAGTGTTATTCCACATTACAGTTAAATTGAGTGATTTCCCTTTAAGGACCATTAAGGAGATATTTAGCCTTTTAAAGCCTAGCGGTTTCTTTACTTACCACCAGGCGTAGCATTCACCAATTCTATATGGTGCTCGCTTTGCGTTGAGTGTTTTGTACGGATCTCAGAACAGACAGCGTCCTTTGTTGTATACGTCATTAACTGATTGGTTTTTATAACCGTGGTGGAAAGTGTTTACAGCGCGGTACGGACTGATTCCTTATAGAAAGCAGATTACGTTTCATCTGTAAAAGATTAAAAGACACTTTTTTCTGGTCTTGGTTTTTGTGTTAGCTAAGATTATCACTTCAACTGACGTGTCACGCCCGCCGTGTTTTAATTGTTTGAGGTATTTTTATTTTTATAATAACGTAAAGTATAATTTACATTACCTTGGGAATTACAAAAAAAAAATTGTTATTTTGAATCAAAGACCGCGCGTAAATAAACGCTGAGCTTCGCAGCTGGTTTTCTTGAAGAACAAAGTAAGTTCGTAACCACTTCTGCACTCCGAAATGGAAATAAAAGCAGTGGTGGTAAATTTCATTCCAAAATTCGTTCAGAATTGGATGAGTGGGGTGTAGTTTGCCTCGGGCTACGACACGTGCAACTCTTAATAGCGATGTCGTGTACACAGAAGAAATCGGACCAGAGAAGTGTTGCGTATTGACCAGTACCTGGGGCCATTTTCTCTCTTTGTCCTTCTCTATTCGCAACCCACAAACCGCTGACTGTAGAGTAACCAAACTCGATCAGCGAGGAAATGGGATCCCGAGAAAGGAATAAGGTGAGGGAGAAAGGAAAACCGTTATCGGAGAGACGATATTTCAAAAGTCCGTCTAGCGAGAGCGCATCAGGTAGCCCATAGAGAACCAACTGTGGGTCGAGACAGTGTTGTCCGCCTATCGTTCGGGTGTTGCTTCAGAATCAACAGGAATCTGACCGCTCGAAGTGATGAAGACGGGTTGTCAAAGGTGGCTATGTTTACAGGGCCAACAACTATAATCTCCATTATCATCATATAGTCTGTCTTACGACAGGCCCGTAGAGGCTTCCAAGGCGAACTGTCCACAGAGTGCGACCTAGTGTTTCCGCTTTCAATTTCCAGTATTTTCTCGTTTCCTTGCGTTTCCCTCTCGTTTTATCCGGTAACTGCTTATGTCTTCTTACTCTTCTTCCCGTCCCTGATATCTTTCCTTCAATATCGAGTTTTAGGAGGCAGTACCCACGTCAAATGTGACTAATCCAGTTAACAATTTCCTATTTTTATTTTGTGTAGGATGTTCTTTTCCTCGTTGAGTCTGTATAATATTACTTCCCTTTTTATACGATCAGAGCCACTGATAGTCTCCGTCCTTCTCCAGCACCACGTTTCAATACTTCGAAGGTATTTCTGATCTCTTTTCCAAGGTGTCCAAGTTTCAGCACTATACAAAGCTTTGCTTCAAATGTGCCATTTGATTAGTTTCGTCCTTAAATTTGAATCAAATTTGCTTTAAACTACGAAATTTAAATGTATAAATACGTCATTGTATATTAATTATGGTTTATTTAACTGCCCTCTCAGTATATTGGACAGAATTTTAGCACGATGAGCGAAAAATAAATTGGCACTTGTGTGGAAGGAAGCGGTTGTGACGTCAGTTGTACCCTATCCTCACACAGTCTGGCGCCACTGACAGAAACAAAAGAAAAGTGAGGATGGCATCCGGGACGGGATTGGAATAGGATGCCTCCAGAATGCAAGTTAGAAGATTAGAGGTTGGACCAGCTTACTCGGTACATCGGAAGACAATTTTTGCGTCATGTATTTTAACACTTGAATATCATCAGTCGAAACACATTCCTGTAGGGCAGTGAATAGTTTCTGTAGTCAACAAATGACTTCTGCAATCCGAGAAGTTTTCCTCAAATACCGAAAATTTTATTTTATTTGCAGTAACACACTTCATGTAATTCCTTCTCAGGATGTGAGCCTAGCTGGCTAAAATATTCTAGCCCAATACTAACACGAAAGAGAACTATTTTTAGGAAAGTGAGAACGGAAACTATTTTGAAAATATAAAACACTTTAGTTTTACCTGCATTTTTATATGGGTCAGAAAACTGGACTCTTAACAGCCTCACAACAACGAAGAATTGAAGCGGCAGAAATGAAGTTATTGGGACCTCTGGCAGGCTACACCCTTTATGACCACATGACAAACGACTACATAATCAGCGAACTACAGATTAGAGGCATACTAGACAAGACAGATGAATATAGACGGAACTGGTTTCAACACTTGCAAAGAATGCCACAAAACCGAATCCTTTTGAAATCATACTACTACAGACCACAAGGAAGGAGAACAATTGGAAGACCGAAGAAACGTTGGAGAGAGCAGTTGTAACTCTGGAGACGCAACGGATCAAAGGGTCCGATTCTTGATGTTGTTGATGATGATGATTATGATGATGATGATGATACTAAAACGCCTTTAATGTCGCTTACACGACATTCTTAAAAGGACATTTGAAGCTCTCCTTAGTTTCTTCAGAGAATGAATCTTATTTACATTACGCACGTAACACCTGAAGATTTTATGGTGAGTCAAAATGATTCAGTTACATCGGGAGAACATAGGGAAATCAGGTTTGTTGCCTATCATTCACGTAAAATTGATTAGTGTGCTATAATATTTGCAGCTTTGACAGCGTTAAAAACGTAAACTTCTGCTACTTGAATAAAGAGAGACCAACTTGAAGTCACTTGCTTTATTATTTCATTATTTACTGCTCAACATGTTTCGGATGTTAATACATCCATCCTCAGGACCTTGCGACTTATTTGATGCGTTATTTCATGGGTTGTATTGTTCTGGTTCGATGTGTGTTGGTGTTACGGTGTGGTTTGGCTGGGGTGGTGTGGTATCCGGATACCACACCACCCCAGCCAAACCACACCGTAACACCAACACACATCGAACCAGAACAATACAACCCATGAAATAACGCATCAAATAAGTCGCAAGGTCCTGAGGATGGATGTATTAACATCCGAAACATGTTGAGCAGTAAATAATGAAATAATAAAGCAAGTGACTTCAAGTTGGTCTCTCTTTATTCAAGTAGCAGAAGTTTACGTTTTTAACGCTGTCAAAGCTGCAAATATTATAGCACACTAATCAATTTTACGTGAATGATAGGCAACAAACCTGATTTCCCTATGTTCTCCCGATGTAACTGAATCATTTTGACTCACCATAAAATCTTCAGGTGTTACGTGCGTAATGTAAATAAGATTCATTCTCTGAAGAAACTAAGGAGAGCTTCAAATGTCCTTTTAAGAATGTCGTGTAAGCGACATTAAAGGCGTTTTAGTATCATCATCATCATCATAATCATCATCATCAACAACATCAAGAATCGGACCCTTTGATCCGTTGCGTCTCCAGAGTTACAACTGCTCTCTCCAACGTTTCTTCGGTCTTCCAATTGTTCTCCTTCCTTGTGGTCTGTAGTAGTATGATTTCAAAAGGATTCGGTTTTGTGGCATTCTTTGCAAGTGTTGAAACCAGTTCCGTCTATATTCATCTGTCTTGTCTAGTATGCCTCTAATCTGTAGTTCGCTGATTATGTAGTCGTTTGTCATGTGGTCATAAAGGGTGTAGCCTGCCAGAGGTCCCAATAACTTCATTTCTGCCGCTTCAATTCTTCGTTGTTGTGAGGCTGTTAAGAGTCCAGTTTTCTGACCCATATAAAAATGCAGGTAAAACTAAAGTGTTTTATATTTTCAAAATAGTTTCCGTTCTCACTTTCCTAAAAATAGTTCTCTTTCGTGTTAGTATTGGGCTAGAATATTTTAGCCAGCTAGGCTCACATCCTGAGAAGGAATTACATGAAGTGTGTTACTGCAAATAAAATAAAATTTTCGGTATTTGAGGAAAACTTCTCGGATTGCAGAAGTCATTTGTTGACTACAGAAACTATTCACTGCCCTACAGGAATGTGTTTCGACTGATGATATTCAAGTGTTAAAATACATGACGCAAAAATTGTCTTCCGATGTACCGAGTAAGCTGGTCCAACCTCTAATCTTCTAACTTGCATTCTGGAGGCATCCTATTCCAATCCCGTCCCGGATGCCATCCTCACTTTTCTTTTGTTTCTGTCAGTGGCGCCAGACTGTGTGAGGATAGGGTACAACTGACGTCACAACCGCTTCCTTCCACACAAGTGCCAATTTATTTTTCGCTCATCGTGCTAAAATTCTGTCCAATATACTGAGAGGGCAGTTAAATAAACCATAATTAATATACAATGACGTATTTATACATTTAAATTTCGTAGTTTAAAGCAAATTTGATTCAAATTTAAGGACGAAACTAATCAAATGGCACATTTGAAGCAAAGCTTTGTATAGTGCTGAAACTTGGACACCTTGGAAAAGAGATCAGAAATACCTTCGAAGTATTGAAACGTGGTGCTGGAGAAGGACGGAGACTATCAGTGGCTCTGATCGTATAAAAAGGGAAGTAATATTATACAGACTCAACGAGGAAAAGAACATCCTACACAAAATAAAAATAGGAAATTGTTAACTGGATTAGTCACATTTGACGTGGGTACTGCCTCCTAAAACTCGATATTGAAGGAAAGATATCAGGGACGGGAAGAAGAGTAAGAAGACATAAGCAGTTACCGGATAAAACGAGAGGGAAACGCAAGGAAACGAGAAAATACTGGAAATTGAAAGCGGAAACACTAGGTCGCACTCTGTGGACAGTTCGCCTTGGAAGCCTCTACGGGCCTGTCGTAAGACAGACTATATGATGATAATGGAGATTATAGTTGTTGGCCCTGTAAACATAGCCACCTTTGACAACCCGTCTTCATCACTTCGAGCGGTCAGATTCCTGTTGATTCTGAAGCAACACCCGAACGATAGGCGGACAACACTGTCTCGACCCACAGTTGGTTCTCTATGGGCTACCTGATGCGCTCTCGCTAGACGGACTTTTGAAATATCGTCTCTCCGATAACGGTTTTCCTTTCTCCCTCACCTTATTCCTTTCTCGGGATCCCATTTCCTCGCTGATCGAGTTTGGTTACTCTACAGTCAGCGGTTTGTGGGTTGCGAATAGAGAAGGACAAAGAGAGAAAATGGCCCCAGGTACTGGTCAATACGCAACACTTCTCTGGTCCGATTTCTTCTGTGTACACGACATCGCTATTAAGAGTTGCACGTGTCGTAGCCCGAGGCAAACTACACCCCACTCATCCAATTCTGAACGAATTTTGGAATGAAATTTACCACCACTGCTTTTATTTCCATTTCGGAGTGCAGAAGTGGTTACGAACTTACTTTGTTCTTCAAGAAAACCAGCTGCGAAGCTCAGCGTTTATTTACGCGCGGTCTTTGATTCAAAATAACAATTTTTTTTTTGTAATTCCCAAGGTAATGTAAATTATACTTTACGTTATTATAAAAATAAAAATACCTCAAACAATTAAAACACGGCGGGCGTGACACGTCAGTTGAAGTGATAATCTTAGCTAACACAAAAACCAAGACCAGAAAAAAGTGTCTTTTAATCTTTTACAGATGAAACGTAATCTGCTTTCTATAAGGAATCAGTCCGTACCGCGCTGTAAACACTTTCCACCACGGTTATAAAAACCAATCAGTTAATGACGTATACAACAAAGGACGCTGTCTGTTCTGAGATCCGTACAAAACACTCAACGCAAAGCGAGCACCATATAGAATTGGTGAATGCTACGCCTGGTGGTAAGTAAAGAAACCGCTAGGCTTTAAAAGGCTAAATATCTCCTTAATGGTCCTTAAAGGGAAATCACTCAATTTAACTGTAATGTGGAATAACACTCCTACTTGTCCCAAAAACGACATTCGCGCCTTTACGTGTTAATATAATATATATTTATAAAATCTCAATCTGCTGAGAACTCGCTTTGGCAGAGGCTATTAACCTGTCGTAAGACAGCCTACAGAACACATGAATATAGATTTTATGAAATATATGAGTTAATATAATTCCTCGCTGAATGAAGACATCAATTTTAATACAATTGGAGTGCCTTATCTAAAGATCTTAACTGTCAAATCTGTATAGCGTCGCTTGAAAATTACACTTACATTTCCCCCTCTGTTAAACGTGTATAATTATGAATACTGCCGATGTTCTTATAACCAGAAACGTATGTTACTGAAACAAATTTGTTGACCACCTTAGATTGGGATTTCAAATCCATTCCTCTGGATTTCTAAGACTAACATTTCATGGAAATCGGCGCGTAGAGGAAAAAAAGAAGGAATATCTAAATGCTAAAATTTATGAACTTGAAATTAACAGTACGCGCAAAAATATCAGAAACTTATATAGGGGCATCACTGAATTTAAGAAGGATTACCGCCCTAGAACTAATATAGCAAAGGATGAGAAGCGTGATTTGGTTACAGACACCCATAGTATTTTCACTAGGTGGAGGAATTATTTTTCCCAGCTACTACATGCACGGTACAGGGGGTAAATGAGGTCAGGCAGACAGAAATATATACAGAAGAGCCACTAGTGCTTGAGCCCAGTTCCTTTGAGTTTGAGATGGCTATTGAAAAGCTATATAGACAAGTCACCAAGTAATGACCAAATCCCAGAAGACTGATTAAAGCAGGGGTAGAAAAATTCGCTCTGAAATCTATAAACCTAGTGATTCTACTTGGAATAAGGAGAAATTACCTGAGGAGTGGAAGGATTCGCTCACTGTGCCTATGGGCGATAAAACGGGTCGTACTAATTATAGAGGCAGATCGCATTTGTCACCTACGTACAAAATTCTATCCAGCATCCTGCTGTGAAGACTAACTCCATATGCAGAGGAAATTATTGAGGATGATTAGTGTAGATTTCGACGTAACACAGCAACCACCGATCATATATGCTGCATTCGTCACGTATGGGAATACAATGAAGCGGTGCATCAGCTACTTACAGACCTCCAGAAAGCCTATGATGCACTTAGGATGGCGGTATTGTATAACATTCTCACTGGGTTTGGTATCCCCATTAAACTGGTAAGGCTAATACAAATGTGTCTATTGAAACCTACAGCAGAGTCCCGGTAAAATGTTTTTGTGTGACATGTTTCCTGTTATGAATGGTCTGAAACAAGGGAATGCTTTATCGCCATTTCTTTTCAACCTTCTTTTACAGTATTGCATTAGAAGGATTCCGGTAAACCAGAATGGCTTAAAATTAAATTGTACGCATCAACTTCTAGTTTATGGTGATGGTGTTAATATATTGGGAGGAAGCACACATAGTATAATAAAAATTCACAGAAGGTTTAATAGGTGCTAGTAAGGAGATAGACTAGAAGTAAATGCTGATAAAACTAAGCATTTGGTCATGTCTCGAGATCAGAATGCAGGAAGGAGTTAAAATATAAAAATCGATAACAGTTCCTCTGAAAGGGTGGAACAGTTCAAATATTTCGGAAAAAACCTTAGCAGTAGAAAATTCTATTTAGGAAGATATCAACAGCAGTTTTAAAAAAGGTAATGCTTGCTACCGTTCGGTGCAAAATTTCGTCTTCCAATTTTAAAATTAAAAAATATAAAGATTAAGATATACACAACTATAATTGTAACTGTTGTTTTGTATGGGTGTGAAGCCTAGTCGCTCCCATTGAGGGAAGGACGTAAGCTGAAGGTGTTTGAGAATGGGGAGCTGAGGAGAATATTTGGGCCTAAGAGTGACCAGGTAACAGGGGAGTGAAGAAAACGACATAAGGAAGGTTAATGATCTGTACTCCTCACCAAATATTATTCGGGTTATTAAATCGAGAAGAACGAGATGGGCGGGGTATATAGCACGTATGGGGGAGAAGAGAGGAGCATACAGGGTTTTGCTGAGGAAACCCGAGGGAAAGAGACCACTTGGAAGACGAAGGCGTAAATGGGATAATAATATTAAGATGGATCTTCAGGAAGTGGGCTGGGGGTCATGGACTGGATTGATCTGGCTCAGGACACGGACAGGTTTTGGGTTCCAATAAATACTCTAATGAACCTTCGGGCTCCCTAAAGTGCGGGGAATTCCTTGGCTAGCTGAGAACCGGTTAGTTTGTAAAGAAGGACTCTGCTCTATGGAGTAAGAAAGAAAATAATTGGGATAATCAGAAGTTTAACACTTCGAAGATTAAGATTAACTTGAACTATGTTTAAAAATTTGGTTAGTGCAACAGGCACACTCCGTCTCGTTTATAAAAACAGATCATTTAATGCAGCGTAGAGAAATAATTACTGTTTCTTCTACTGACCTACAAAACACGTACTCTGTGTGGGCAGGCGTAGAATTTTTGAATGGTCTTACTAGTTGTGAAAGAAGCAACCACAAGGTTTTAAAAAACTTAAACGTGTTATGCCATTTCTCATTGCAACATACTTCTGGGTTGGTTCAATTGCAGCTCTCCGTGATATACCGCATGTAACCGAATGCACTAAGAATTTTATAGATTTTAGCGCAACTTAGGTTACTAAATTCGTAGCAAATAAATCGTAAAACTCAACAACTTAATAAATTAACAGTAAAAAAGAACACTTTCTATCGTTTATAAGGTCATCTTCAGGGAGACAAAGACCTTACGGATACAAGAATTGGTACTTATTGTTCTTTTTAGTTGACTGTCTGTTGTCTGAGACAACAGACAGTCAACTAAAAAGCACAACACGTACCAGTTTGTTGTACATGTACAGTGTACCTCCTGATGATGGGCTACAAATATGCCCGAAACATGTAGAGGTTTATTGACGAAATAAACAAAGGACAAATTGTGCATCAAGTTGGTTCTATTTACACCGATAAAATATTTCTCTTACTAGTATTTCGTGTATTCGTTGTGAACATTTTCATACAAGATAATTGTATTTAATTCAAAACACATAAGAGGAAAAGATAAATGAGTACAGCAAAGCAGCCGAGCTTACATATGTGAGTGTACATATGTTGATACAAATGTACGTACAGAGCAGTTACTTGTTTCAAAATTATCGATGTGAAACCCGGTAGTGGATATCCATGCTTCGAAAACGAGCCTACCTGAAGATGACTTTAAAAAGGTCGAGATATTCAGGACAGGAAACAAACGGTTGTCAGCTTTTCAATTTATGTGAACACTGTTACTTTTATAGCTTGTTCTTGTAAATAGTACAAGGTCTATCGTGTAACTGTTCAAGTTCGTTACAAATATTTATAATAACATCATATAGGTATCTCAATAGAATATGAGCGACGTTACTTCTTATTCTTCCAATCAAGGCCCTTCAGCCGGACACTCGAGTAAGAGAGCGCTGGTCACGAGGGAGACAGACAGCTGTACACACCACACACAACAAAGTGCTTCAGTATGAAGTCAAATTTACTACCTTCAATAATGCATGCCGTTTAATTGTGGGCTGGACTACCAACTATCATCACTGCTTGTTTCTTGGAGTTTTATCGGTGCTCTCAAACAATTATGGGAGTATGGCCTTATCGTAAGCCACAAGTTCCTCTCAATTCTTAATCTACATACAGTTTATTGGCACTTTTTATACTCATTTGACGCTACATTAACGCCCGTAGTTAGAACAGAATCATTAAATGTTGTATTTTAAGATGCCTTGTGTGAATTGTTGTTAGTCTTGTGTGCATTGTTGTAGTTGTCTCGTGTGTTGTCATCTTATGTATATTTGTTGTACTGTGTGTGTATTGCTCTTTTTACTTTAGATGCAGGATTGCTGGCTAGAAGTCAGTACTCGGAAGGTCCTGCGACTGGCCACCTCGACACAGGTTTTTCTCGGTTTCCCTGTGTCTATAAGCAAATGCTGAGATGGTTCCCAAGATTCCAAGTTGCCACTACATGCTTCTCATGTAGC
>Ga0123353_10008537_pt1 | contig 14007 bp, 13 predicted proteins | sample TergutLab28metaG_3_FD_92763 | JGI IMG/M metagenome (GOLD analysis project Ga0123353, IMG submission 92763) | Labiotermes labralis P3 segment gut microbial communities from Petit-Saut dam, French Guiana - Lab288 P3 | ecosystem: Host-associated > Arthropoda: Insects > Digestive system > Gut ... | reverse complement strand
GTCATTGCCAATCACAAAACAGTTGGACAGCGAAGCAATCTGAAATTTGTTGCCGATACCCGTCATCGGACTTCCCTGAGGGACAATGTACCTGAAATCCTTCAACAAATCGTACAACTCCTGTTCGCTCATCGGGTTGGGATATTTTCTTTCCACACGCGCCAGTTCGCGGGCTATACGCCAGTGCATATCATCGGGCGACTGTTCATAAATTTTCCCATACGAATCCTTGATGGCATACTTGTTCACCCAAACTTTAGCGGCTAACTCGTCGCCGTTGAAATACACGAGGGACTTCTTATACGCCTCATCAAACGTGAAGGTTCTTTCCTGCCGTTCTTCCTCTACCTGATTTTCTTTGGAAATCATTGTGCCTGTGAGCATTATCTTATATTTAATATGTTATATTATCTTCTCAAAAAAAACGCAAGTTATCATCATATTCGACGACGGACAAATTTTTAGAGTTAGTGTTATCAACATTGTGGGAATAGTTATTAACTTTTTAAGAAAATACAATATTAATCAAATAGTTATAAAGAAACAAGCATCCAGAACAAATTGGATTGCCTGCAGGAGATTGACAATTCCTATAAAGTACAGGGAGTCAGAAATATATTAATAGACCAGAAGTAATCTAAATGTACATCGTGCCGGTGGCGTCCAATTAGCGGTAAGAAAATCACTGAATACAATTTTAAAGGCGATACTTCCTGGGGTCACATCATAAGAATAATGTACAGACCATGGATTTTCCCATTGATATCCTGATTCTTCATATACATCCATGCCGTAAAAAGTGAATGGCATCGGCGTTTGTACCTCATCGCCAAAATCATCTACATAACAATAATAGCATTGGATAAGTCCCTTATTACAAACATTTGATGTGAGTTCCGGAACATCAATAATGCAATAATAATACGATCCGATTTCATCTGGTTCGCCAATGAGTTCCCACATCCCTCTTGTAATGGAAAATTCAATATTTTTCAATTTTGGTACATCATCCTTGTTACATCCGGAACCGATTACCACCACAATCATCAACAATCTCAACAATTTCTTCATATCAAAATAATTTTAGAACAACATTATATGATTATACGCAAAAAACAAAAAAATGATACACAAATATCGTACCTTTGTGGTCTGAAAATTTAAAAATCAAAAATATGTCCACAAACCAATTGCATTTTGACACCTTGCAGATTCATGCAGGCCAGGTTTCCGACCCTGTGACCGGTTGCTGCACCGTTCCTTTGTACCAAACCTCGGCTTATCAGTTCAAAAGTGCGGAATATGCCGCCAATTTGTTTGCCCTGAGCGAATTTGGTAATATCTATACCCGTCTGCAAAACCCGACTACCGATGTGTTCGAACGCCGCATGGCGGCATTGGAAAAAGGCGTTGCTGCAGTGGCTACCGCGTCAGGACAAGCGGCGCAATTCATCGCTTTTCATAACATTTTGCAGGCGGGTGATAATTTCGTTACATCGCCTTTCCTGTATGGTGGAACATTTAACCAGTTCAAAGTGCCGTTCAAACGGATGGGCATTGAAGCGCGGTTTGCCGAAAGCGACAGCGCAGAAGATATGTCCAGACTAATCGATAAAAGCACTAAGGCGCTGTATATTGAAAATATAGGCAACCCGGCATTCAATGTTCCCGATTTCGAAGCATTGGCTGCATTGGCTGCAAGTTATGATTTGCCCTTAGTGGTCGACAATACATTTGGCATGGGTGGATACCTCTGCCGTCCAATCGAATGGGGCGTGCATATTGTGGTACATTCGGCTACCAAATGGATTGGCGGACACGGCACGAGTATAGCCGGAGTGATTGTCGACGCCGGAACCTATAACTGGGGAAACGGCAAATATCCTCAATTCTCTGAACCATCCGAAGGATACCACGGGTTGAATTTTTGGGATTCGTTCGGCAGCGCCAGCCCGCATGGAAATATTGCATTTGCCGTGCGCGCCCGTGTGGAAGGCATCCGCGACCTCGGGCCGACCATAAGCCCGTTCAACTCATTTTTGATGTTGCAGGGACTTGAAACGCTTTCGCTACGGGCGCAACGCACGTTGGACAATACGATGGGAATGGCGCTATGGCTGAAAGAACACCCGAAGGTGGAAAGCGTTAACTATCCGGGGTTACCCGACAATAAATACCATCAACTGGCTAAAAAATACCTGCGGGGCGGTTTCGGAGGCGTGCTTTCGTTCCGTGTGAAAGGTGGCAGGGAAGCGACCGGCCGCGTGTTAGACCGGTTGCAACTGATCAGCCATGTGACTAATATAGGCGATGTGCGTACTATCATTAGTTACCCGGCTACCACCACGCACCAGCAGTTGAGCGAAGCCGAGCAATTGTCGGTTGGCGTCTATCCCAACTTGCTGCGTTTGTCGCTGGGATTGGAACATATTGACGATATCAAGGCTGACCTTGACAGGGCATTAAGTTAAGTTACACCAATATCATATTATTCCTCCGGCACTCTTCTATCATTTCCTGTGGCCAGATACTGGCTTGCGTTTCGCCAATGTGCGCTTTACGCAGATAATACATACACAGGCGCGATTGTCCTATACCTCCGCCTATGGATAGCGGCAATTCGTTGTTGAGCAGCATTCGATGGAACATCAGGCTTTTACGTTCTTCTGCATGGCGTATGGTCAACTGGCGAAGCATGGTTTCGCGGTTGACGCGGATACCCATCGACGAAATTTCCATGGCACATTCCAAAACGGGGTGCCACAACAGGATATCGCCGTTTAGCCCCCGATACCCGTTTATGGTTGGTGTAGTCCAGTCGTCGTAGTCGGGAGCCCGTCCGTCGTGCGGTTCGCCGTTGGCTAATTCGCCCCCGATGCCGATGATGAACACGATGCCATGTTCTTTGGTAATCAGGTGTTCGCGTTCCTTGGGCGTCTTGCCGGGGTACATGTCCAGTAGTTCCTCCGAATGGACGAATGTGATATGGTCGGGCAGTATAGGCGTTAATTCAGGATAGTTTTCATATATGTAAAACTCGGTGCGTTTCAACACATTGAATAATTTTATTACGATATGTTTCAGATAGTCGAGCGAACGGTTTTCTTCGGCAATAGTCTGTTCCCAATCCCACTGGTCGACGTATATGGAGTGCAGGTTGTCTAATTCTTCGTCGGCGCGGATGGCATTCATGTCGGTATAAAGCCCGTAGCCCGTTGCTATATGGTATTTGGCCAACATTGTCCGTTTCCATTTGGCTAATGAATGAACCACTTCGGCAGGCGCATCGCCCATATCCTTAATCGGAAAGGTGACGGCGCGTTCCGTTCCGTTCAGGTCGTCGTTCAATCCTGTGCCTTTCACTACAAAAAGCGGAGCGGTAATCCGTCTCAACTGTAATTCAGCCGAAAGATTTGATTCAACGAAATCTTTTAACAGTTTAATCGCCTGTTCTGTTTGTTTCAGGTTCAACAGCGGGCGATAGGATTCCGGCAAAAATAGTTTTGACATGAGGTGAAATTGATGATAGAGTGTGATGATTTAATATTATTTTTGAACATGACGCAAAAATAATTAAAAATTAAATTCATCATTGTTTTTTGTCAACTCTAAGAAAAAGTTTATATCATGATTCAGTTTTTTGCACTCTCGCTATCCAATACTTTTTTTACCGACCCGTGCTTCAACAGCAATTCATTAGCTTTCTCCGCATTGATACCGAGTTCATCCATAATCATCCGTGTGCCGCGGTTGATTAATTTTTTGTTGGTCAACTGCATGTTCACCATTTTGTTTCCTTTTACACGTCCCATTTGAATCATCAATGTGGTGGAAATCATGTTCAGAACCAATTTTTGGGCGGTTCCCGATTTCATTCGGGTGCTTCCGGTCACAAATTCGGGACCTGCCACCACTTCAATAGGGTATTCGGCAGCTTGTGCCACTGGTGAGCCGGGATTACAGGTGATACAACCGGTGAGCAGACCGTTTTTCCGGGCTTGCTCCACTGCTCCTACCACGTATGGCGTGGTTCCCGACGCTGCAATACCGATAACGGTATCCATTTTCCCGATGTTAAACGCCTGCAACTCCTGCCAGGCTTTTTCGCGATCATCCTCGGCGTGCTCCACCGGTCGTCGCAGCGCTGTATCACCGCCGGCAATCAGCCCGATGATTACATCGTGGATGCCATACGTTGGTGGTATTTCCGAAGCATCGAGTACGCCAAGCCTTCCGCTGGTGCCTGCTCCGAGGTAAAATACGCGCCCGCCATGTGGCAGCCGTTCCATGATGCGGCTTATCAAAACTTCAATCTGCGGAATAGCTTGACCCACTGCCAGGGGAACTTTCGCATCCTCACGATTCATACCGGCGAGGATGTCGTGTATGGACATTTTATCCAAATGCTCAAAAACTGAAGGTGACTCTGTGATACTTAACGGATATATTTCAGCCATTTCTTATATTTTTCGGAAATATTTTGATTTTTTTACCTTTTCTATACTATTTTTGAAAATAAAATTTCTTTTTTACTTTTTTTTATTACTTTTGCACGCGGGAAATTTCCCGTATCATTTTAATAAAAACCAATATGAAGTCAACAACCATACTTAACGTCTATTTTTTGTTCTGCACATTGCTTTTAACCAACTGCTCGGCCAACGACGCGGCAAAGATAGTAATTGTTACCGATTACGGCAACATTGAACTGCAATTATATGATCAAACGCCTCAACATCGCGACAATTTTCTCAAATTGGTCAACGAGGGTTTTTATGATGGAACCCTGTTTCACAGGGTTATCAAGGAGTTCATGATTCAGGGAGGCGATCCCAGAACTAGAAATGCCAAACCCGGCGAACAGATAGGATCTATGGGCTATACGATTCCGGCTGAAATTGTTCCCGATTATATCCATAAACGTGGCGCTTTGGCGGCAGCCCGCACAAATAATCCCGAGAAAGCCTCATCGTCTTCGCAGTTTTACATTGTACAGGGGAAAAAACTTACAGATGAAGAGTTAAACCGGATTGAAGAACAATTTGCCGAGGGAAGGGCGCGCGATTTGTATTACCAGTACCGTCAGGAAGAGGAAGCCGCCATGCAAAGCGCCGGGCAAACAGTTGACCCTAATTTGGTGCATACCCGCGCAGAACAGAGAGCCTCCGCATTTCTGAGAGAAAATCCCTATCGAATGAAGCCAGAAGACAGGGAAACGTACAAAACTATTGGCGGATCACCGCATCTTGATGGCGATTATACCGTGTTCGGCGAGGTTATCAAGGGCATGGAAGTGGTCGACAAAATAGCTGCATTGGAAACTGACGACGTCGATCGCCCCAAGGTTGACGTTAGAGTCAAAAGCATGAAGGTGAGATAGTTAAGATGAATGATACAACCGGAACTATCCGGTAAATTTATCACAGTTTACATTTCAAAAGCGACAAATTCAGTGACGTGGCTTTCTTTTTGCCATCTACAAATATCATCACTCCTTTTCCCTTGTTGTATTTTGAACCTGTTTTATCGTACATGACGGTTATTTTTTTCCCGTGATACATCACGTTTTCTATGCAAAAATAATCCCATACGCCCTCCGGCAAAAGCGGGTTAACCACCAATACGTCATCTTCCTGCGGACGAATTCCGATTAATCCGCTAATCACCAGGTCGCAGTAAGTGGAATGGTTATAATCTTTTCCTCTTTCCACTCCTCCCTTAGATTGCGACCATGTACCGTTTTGCCAGGTTTTCAACCGTGTACGCGATATCCAGTCGCCGGTCATCGGATTGATGTTTTCGTCAATCCATGGAACTACAGTGCCGTCATCTTTAGTCAAACGATGACATTGTGTATATATCTGTAAAAGTTTGAAATAATCGTCATTCGAAATATAGTTTTGTTTTTGGGAGTTCAACAGATTGGCCAGGCCTGTCAGGGTAACCGATGTTGAATATGGCCACGACGGGCCGTTCCATTGACATTCATGGCCTTCGTATGAAATTTTGAAACCGGGATGAGATTGTTCGGCTGTTGTCGGGCCGTATGGAGCAAAAAAATACGATGGATTCATCAGATATTGCCAGGCCCGGGCATATTCCACATCCTCAACCAGGTTGAAGCACCAGGGAGTAAAGCCATGCAATTCCCGCGCGTCGCAAAGAAGCGCGTCTTCCTTGCGGGGTAATACTTTGAAAAAAACGTCTTCCTTATCCCACAACATTTTTAACATATTGGCCTGTATTTGCACAGATTTTTCGGTGAAATTCAGGGCTTCGGGACGTCGGGATAACTGCGCAATCGTGGCGATTGCTTTTGCTTCGGCAGCCATGTATGAGTTGATGGTGGCGCGAAAACCACTGCCGCAGACGGAAAGTTCCATGCCGTCGCGGTCGTCGATTTGCCAAAACAAGCCGCGCGAAGTATCGTACCGTTCTTTTTCCCACGCTTCAAAATTGGCGGTGAGATCGGGTAATAAATCGCGGACAACAGAATCATTGCCGCTTACAAGATACTGACTGTACAGCGCGTGGGCTACCGGAAAACTGTAACTTCTGACGCTGCCGCCTTTCCTGAGCCAAAAGTAAGCATAATCGCGCAAATAACGACTGTCGTGTAACCAGCGTCCTTCATTAAAATGATGCATTCCTGCACACGATATGGAATTATATTTTCCTGCCCACGGCACATCGGGAAGGAATTCCGTGATGATGAAACCATCGGGAGTTTGCCGGATATGTTTCCGGAAAGTCCACCAACGAAAATAATAAATCTCTTCTATCTGCTTGTCAGGACATTCAAACTGAGGGATATTGGCAGCAAGGAAATCGAACGCTTGACGGTTAGGAATGTATGTTTCAAATAATTCTTCATCGTCTGCATTGAATTTTTCTACATAATTACTCAAAACGGAAAGCCGGATAAACCGTTCATCCGTTGTGTTTTGATTACAACCGGATAAAAGAACAAGCAGCAATAATGCAACAGACCTACTAAACATAAGCAAAGTTTCAGGTTTCTAAAATTTGATATTAGTGCCTTTATGAATCACTAATCCTATCTGTTCCAAACTTTTATTCCGCCCATTGTACCACAGCATCCAACGGTTTTTCTCCTGAATGGCAAAAGGTTTATAACAAGCGCTCGCATCCCACGCATCTTCAGTGGGCGCTATGATGGGATTACCCTTGTATCGCTCCCAGTTGCCGGTACCGTTTTTCGACCGTGCCATGCCAATCTGGGCAAAATCTATGTCGCGGAATCCGATATAGAACATCAGGTAATCGTTTTTACGTTTGATCACTTGGCAGGCAGTTACTTTGTACTGTTCCCATTCCTTTGACGGATCGGCGGTAAAAACCGGTTGGGGACTCTTATCCCAATGTAATCCATCTTTACTGGTGGCATAGCCTATAGCGTCGGGTTCGTACTGCTCCCCGCCCGAATACCACATTTTGAATATCTTTTCCTTTTCGTCCCAAATCACATGCGGGCACATGACGGCTACTTTTTCCCAGGGTTCGGTGGGTGATATAACCGGTTTGTCGCTTTGCCTGACAAAGTTTCTTCCATCTTTGCTGGTAGCATAGCCAATCCACGAATTTTTGCCCTTGTATTGCCCCGTATACCATAAATGATATATGCCATCTTTGAAGAGCACCGACGGACGGTTGATATCGTCTTCCCATTCGGTTTCAGGATTGGGGCTTAACACAATTTCCGGAGTTGTCCAGTTGATACCGTCGGCGCTGGTAGAAACGGCAACACTTCTTTTGGGGCGCCACGATGAATACATGATGTATTCGTTTCCGTCTTTCAACACAAAGATATCGAAAACGGTTCCCAAATCTCCGCCACCCAATACAGGTTTTTCATATTTCACCCATTGGGCTTGGACGCCATTTGTCAAAAAAACAAAAAGGGTTGTTAAAAATGCAAAAACAATATTTGTATTCATAATAACATATTAAAATTCAATTATCTTCTCCTTCTTTTATTTCAACGTCTTTCATTGCATTGGCTTTTAACGCCTGGTATTGTTTCCGGTTGATTGCAATGTCGCAGGCCATGTAGATTGCCTGACGGAACGAATCGGGCGAAGCCATATCCTTTCCTGCGAGGTCGTACGCTGTTCCGTGAGCGGGCGATGTACGTATAATCGGCAATCCGGCGGTGAAGTTCACGCCGTTACCTGAAGACAGGGTTTTAAACGCAGTCATTCCCTGATCGTGGTACATGGCTAATATCACGTCGAAGTTCCGGTAGCTATCCGTAGCAAAAAAACCATCTGACGGATATGGACCGAAAGCCAGTATACCATCATTTTTGACTTTTTCGATAGACGGAATGATGACCGTTTGCTCTTCCATACCCAGCAAACCGTTATCGCCGGCATGAGGATTGAGCGACAGCACGGCGATACGCGGGCGGTTGATGTTGAAATCTTCCAGCATCGTTCGATTCATCAAACGCAAGGTCGACAGGAGTTTATTCTGGGTTATCAGGGCAGGCACTCCGGCAAGTGGAGCATGACCGGTAAGGATACCCATACGAAGCGAACTGCATACCATCAACATCAACGCGCTACTGCTGCCAAATTCCGATTGCAGATATTCGGTATGTCCATGAAAACGGAATTTTTCCGATTGGATATTGTATTTGTTGACAGGCGCAGTGACTAAAGCATCCAGTAGTCCGCTTTTTATTTCTGTTACAGCCACCTGCAAACTCGCCAATGCAGATTCGCCGCCTTGCTGCGTCGATTTACCCATTTCCACGCGCACCTCGTCGTTGAGGCAATTCACCACGTTGATACGGTCATCCTGCGCTTCTTCACCTGAACGTACCGAATACGAATTTAAGTTGTTTAAACCAAGCGCTTTCCGATAATAGGCAATCACTTTCGGCGAACTGTAGATAACGGGGGTGAACAACTCAAGCATCCGCGTGTCACTCAAAGCCTTGAGTATTATTTCGCAACCAATACCGTTGATATCACCGTGCGTGATTCCGATACGTAACTTTTTTTCTTTACTCATGATAATAATTTTTCAAAAATTCAAACAGTAACCTCACACCGGCACCCGTTCCTCCTTTTCCCCGATAACCGCTGGTTTCCTTTGCGAAAGAAAGGCCGGCAATATCAAGGTGGATGAAGGGATATGCAGTAAAATATTCCAGAAATTTGCCCGCAGTAATCATCCCGGCAAACTCGCCGCCCACGTTTTTGAGGTCGGCAATGTCAGATTGCAGATATTCGGCGTACTCTTCCCACAGCGGGAATTCCACCATGCGCTCATGGATGGATTCGCCGCAACTTTTGAGGCTATCCATCGTTTCGCGAGGGGCGTTGCCCATCATTGCCATGGCCTGTTCGCCCAAAGCGCGTTGCGCCGAACCGGTAAGCGTTGCCACATCTATTACCAGTTCAGGGTCGTACTTTTTGGCGTAAGCCAACGCATCGGCAAGTATCAAACGACCTTCGGCGTCGGTGTTCATCACTTCTACTGTAGTGCCGTCGTACATCGTGATGATGTCGCCCGGTGAAACGGCGTCAGGGCTGAGGCGGTTGTCGGTCGAAGGAACCAGACCTACCACATGAACAGGCAGTTGCGACATCGCAATAGCATAGATAGTACCAGCAACGGCAGCGCCTCCTGCCATATCATCTTTCATGTCGTTCATCAGATCGCCTGTTTTCAGGTTATGTCCGCCGGAATCAAAAGTGAGACCTTTACCTGTCAGAACCACAGGACGTTTGTTCTTCGCCGTGGCAGGCTTCCATTCGAGGATGGAAAATGTGGGAGCGACGGAGCTTCCCCTGTTCACAGCCAGAATACCGCCCATTTTCATTTCTTCGATGGCAGCCTTGTCGTACACCTGCACATCAAAACCTGCCTCCTTGCCCGATGCTGCGATTTCTGAAGCAAACCGCTCCGGAGTCAGTACATTGGCCGGTTCGTTAATCCAATCGCGTGTTTTGTAAACACCTTTCAAAACAAAATTCAGGCGGTCGGTTTCGGTTGGGTCAACAACCCCTGCGATGGTCAGTTCCGACAGCGAATGTTGCTTTTCTGCTTTTTTACCCATATATTTCAGAAACTGATAATTGGATAACGCCATCCCTTCCGCGAAAGCGTAAGCCAACGCAGCATTTCCGGCGACGCCGGCTATTGCCAGTGACCGTATTTTTTGCTGTGTGATGCTTGGGTGTAACTTGGCAGCATTCCGGCGCAATTTTTCTTTTTCCTTGTTTGCCGGATTCATGGGGTCAACCGGTTGCACAAAAAACCAGCGTCCGCCCTTGTTGAGGGCTATATGTTCTGATTTTGCAACCATCTGCGTTTTCACGTAGCGGATATCTTCATCCGAAAGTCCGGCACTTTCAAAATCAGACTCCGGGGTGGCTAACAACACGATGCTACTGCCTTCGGGGATATTTTTTGTATGGGTAATCTGAATCATACTAAAGCGTGCGTTTATTTGTTGTATTCCTGAGGAACTACGGCAATTTCATCCACTTGTTCGCCAATGAGCGTTTGCACAAAGAATTGGGCTATACGCCTGTTTTCCACCAGGCGTTCGAATACCTTGTCGTATATCGGATTGGCTATAATCATATTGATGTTTTAAAACCGCAAATGTACAAAATTTTTGGCTCGATAACGTTTCGTGTGGGTATTTTAATGTTGGGTTAAAAAATTTGTATGACTTGCAGTTAATTTTCCATATTTTTTTAATTTTGAACATTTTTAATTTTTAGTATTATGAGCCATATAAATAAAAAAGAAGTCGCGGATAAAATCGTTGCAGCAGTCAAAGAATCAGCATTCAGCAAAAAAATATTAGTATTATCAATCGGCTTTACGTTAAGTTTAAATATTTTTGCCAATAAGCAAGTAAAAGAGCCATACATTGTTCACACTTTTCCGGCGTCATTAATCAAGGAGATAGAAGTAATCACTTTCCTTGGCAGCATCACCGTAAATGGCGATGCTAATTCTTCGGAGGCTGTGGTTGAAGTTTACATTTCCGGCAATCCGAATTGGTCTGAGGAAAAAATAAAACAAACGCTTGAAGAGAATTATACAATTGATGTAAGTGTAAAACGCGGAAAATTATATGCCGTAGTAAAGTCAAAAAGAATAGATGGATTAGGATTGACCGTTTCGTTTATAATCTCAGTTCCTAATCAAATAAGCAGCAATTTGAAAACTAGCCTCAACAGAATAAGTATAAGCAATTTGTCGGGTTCGCATACTCTTAAAACCGGCAACGGTTCATTGACGGTCGAAAATGTTTCGGGCAGCGTAGTTGCTAAAACTTCCGGTAGCAGTGTAATAATATCTAACGCTAATGGAAATATCGACATTAGAACCCATATTGGCAATATTACAGCGGAAAATTTAAATGGAAAAATCAATCTAAAAACTTCAGGAGGAGTGCTTACCGGCGATGTCGATGCTCCCAGATACGGCAATATTAAAGCAAATAATATTCGCGGTACTTTAAAAATCGAAACATCCGGTAGCAGCGTGGAATTAGACAATATATCAGGCAATTTGGATGCAAAGACAACTGACGGCGTTATAAATGTAAAAATGGAAACAGTGGATGAGTTTGTAAAACTATCTAACACAGGTGCAATTAGTCTGTCCTTACCTGACGCAAGTAGAGGTTATCATATAAATGCAGTAGCTCAAAGAATAGAAACCATGGGGTTAAGTAATTTCAATGGAAGTAGGGAGGACAATAAGATAAAAGGAAAAGTTGGTAATGGAGGTGCTAAAATTGAGTTAAAGTCTTCTCGTGAAGTAAAATTAGTGTTTAATTAGTCGCTCCTTATCTGCCCTTTAAATTTCTTATTTTCAGAAAAATACTTTAAAAAATATTAGGAAAAAAGGACCGGAAGTGGTTTCATATTCTTTTAATTAAGTGCTTGAATAATTTGTTGTTATATAACCGGTTTACCTGCAAGAGGAATAACGCGGATCATCCGGATAAATGGTTATAATAATAGGGTTGCCATCATTATCTACACCAACTGTCATCTGACAAGGGTCGCCTATAACAAAAACCGGAGGAATCTTATAAGTGACTGTTGAACCATCCGGCGCTATTAAGGTCCATTCAACCCCATTGGTAAAATCGAGCACAGCGCCAGATTCCGGCGTTATTGTAGCACCGGGCGCCAAGGTAATGATTGGAGCAAGTTTGGTGCGATCGGTTCCTTTTGCCATAACCAAATGTATTGTCCACTCGTGAGGGCTCCATGCTTCCGGGATTCCTAAATAATTAGGAAACGGTAAGTATTCAACGAAATATGCTCTTACGATACCGGGAAGCGCAAATGAAACAATGTTAGGATCAATTGCGCCGGTAAAGTCGCATTGGATTTTGATTGAAACCATGTTATCATCAACCCCGTTCTTATCGTTTGTGCAGGCAAAACATACTGCAAAAAGCAGCGCTATAAAAAGAAGAAAAATTGGTATATATTTTATATTTTTCATAATGAATAAATTAAGGTTAAAAAAGTTCAACAACGGACAAAAACGTCGGAACAAAAATAATGTTTTTTTTACATCATAGAGCGGGATTGAAATGGATGTGAAACGGAGTATGCAACGAAAACTTAATTGTTGTGCGTTCGGCATTCTTCCGAGAGTGTTGTCCTTGTTATTTTCACTACATTGTCGAGCTGCACTTCCTTTTCGGTTCTGCTGTATTTGTCGGACTGTAATCACTTTTCGGGCTGATTTTCATTTTATTTTTACAAAAACAGAATTGATTCCCGCACTATTTGTTCCGTCTGTAAGATTTTGTGCCACACCGTTTTTCCACAATTTAGCAACCCAATTTGTTGCGATTAGTTCAGCTCCCGCTACATACACATCGTTACCTGCTACAAAAACGGAATTTGCCTCTGCCCAGTTAGTTCCGAAGGTAAGATTTTGTACCATCCCATTTTTCCACAATTTGGCAACGCTGTTAGATGATACTCCGTTACGTTCAGTCAATGTCACGTATACATCATTTCCAGATACGTAAACGGAATTAGCTTCTGCATATCCACTTGAGAGATTTTGTGCCACACCGTTTTTCCATAGTTTAGCAACACTCCTATCCTCTCCGTTGTATGCAAGTCCCGCAACATACACATCACATCCTGATACAAAAACAGAAGTAGCACGCGATATAAGGTCAGGGGTGTCGGAAAGATTTTGTGCCACACCGTTTTTCCATAATGTTACGTCACTGCCTCTTTCAAAGCTGCCTTTCCATCCCGCTACAAACACATCGTTATCTGATACGAAAACGGAAGCAGCATTTGAACTGAAATTTTCTTCTGTGAGACTTTGCGCCACACCGTTTCTCCACAATCTGGAGATAATTCCATCACATCCCGCTACAAACACATCGTTACCTGATACGAAAACGGAAGAGGCGCCTGAAAAAAAATTTCCGTCGTCAGTGAGATTTTGTGGTTCGCCATTTTTCCACAATACGGCAGTATTGCCTCCAATACTTCCCACAACATACACGTCGTCTCCCGATACATATACGAAACTAGCATCTGCCCAGTCTGTTCCGTCGGTTAGATATTGTGGTTCTCCGTTTTTCCACAATACTGCAACATGCACTTCTTGCGAGTTACGTTCCCATCCTGCTAAATACACATCAACATTTTCGTTTTCATTGTCAGGCTTATCGTTGCATCCTGTACACAAGGCTGCCGAAAAGTACAACCCGATTACAAATAAATTCAGTCTATTCATTTTTTAAATTTTTATGTCCTTGTCGGACGGTTTATATTTCGTTTAACATTCACCTTTTTTGCTGCTACTCACTCAAGCCGATTCAGCATAAATTTGTCGGACTGTATGAAACTCACCGAGTCATTTTCAGCCCGCACGTTCGCCCGCTGACGCGCACCGGCAGAGTATGCGACAATCTGCCGATGCGGGATACCTAACTGCCCTGATAAAAAACAAAAGCCTTTTCAT
>Ga0123353_10008536_pt1 | contig 14008 bp, 9 predicted proteins | sample TergutLab28metaG_3_FD_92763 | JGI IMG/M metagenome (GOLD analysis project Ga0123353, IMG submission 92763) | Labiotermes labralis P3 segment gut microbial communities from Petit-Saut dam, French Guiana - Lab288 P3 | ecosystem: Host-associated > Arthropoda: Insects > Digestive system > Gut ... | reverse complement strand
TTTCTTGTCCCAACGTTTGTTATCTTTAAGGTTTGGTAGTCTTTTTTTTTTATGGTTTGACCCTGAGCTGATAACAAGTCCTTCTGAAAGTGACATATCATTGATATGCAGAAGGCTTCATAATGAATATAGACCACTGGTAAAATCTCAGATTAGCTCAGGCAGCACAGTGCAGTTATATTCCTGTGACACTCGGGACTGAGTACGTAATTGGGGCCCATGGGGCAACCAACATTCTTAGCTAAGAAATTTATTTAGGAGTAAGTAATGAAAAATAAACTTCTGTCATGCTAATGACTTTACATTTTCCAATGTAATGTGAAGCAGAAGAAATTAATATCTTGTTAATTTTATGCTGTTCTTGCTTTCCTGCCCAAACAGTTGGGCGGAGAATTTAATATTTTAATTTATTTGCACTTGGAATGTTATTAACATTTTGTTACATACATAGTACTGTGTTATTGAGTTTCAATACCGAGTAAGAGCTCCAAATTGTTCAGAATGATACTTGCAAATTTCCAGTGTTGTATGACACACAGCACAATTTCTTGTAATGTGTCACACTCAGTGTGTGGCTACCAAAGCTGGGCAAGATCTTTGTAATTCAACATTCCATGTGGTTTTCATATTTAATACACAAGTTTGTGACTGTGCAATTTGTGTGTTAAATTTAAAGCAAAATGCAAGGTAAAATATTTTGAAATAGTTACTTTTCAAGTGTGTTGAAAAATATGATTGCAAATACTTCTTGTTGGAATCTCCATCTGAGTCTGAATGTGTGCTTTATTCTTAAAGATGGCATCAGTAAGTTCCTAGGATATTTAGGTTAATTCATATCAGATTGCATCACCTTGTCATGTCCCAGAACACAGTCTTTGCAGTCTGAATTTGTTAAGGTAGAGTTTTATTATTTTTGTTCAGGGGTCAGCCACTGTAATCTGTTTTAAATTTTTCAGGTTGTCTGGAGGAAGCTGGAAGAAGGTCCAGCTCAGAGAAGATGAAAGATCTGCCATGCCTTTCGAGGTGCAGATTTTACATTGGCAGCTTCGTCAACTGAGCTAACTGGATGCTGTGTGTGTTGGTTAAAGCAAGGAACGTAACTTGAGTGTTTTGTTTGCTTGGTACACGTAAATGTTAGATATTATAACAGCATTTCGCAGAAAGAAGTTGCAATATTGAGAAAGGATTCAGAATGCAACATTTTAGTTGCTTGTGTTATATTCAGTATGACTCAGAATAGATGGAACTGTAGTTTACTTATTCCACAAGTCCTTTAATATTTGTAAATGTATTTATGCCTAAGGACGAAGGTCAGGTGAATGAAGTGCCTCATTAAGTCTTCCTTACTAGTGGAGTGTAGTACTTACATGTGACCTTAGCTGAAAGAACAAGTATTGTGTGTAAATAAATGTATATGAAGTATGTGACATATAAAATATTTGGGAGAAAAGAAGTATGTAAATGTCATTTATTGTGAAGAATTTAATGCAGTATTGGTCACTGATTTTTCTGTTGAAATTCTAATTGTTTATCAGTGTGTTATATCCATCCAGTTTCTTGTTAGTGTATAAGTAGGAAAAGGAAGTTTAAATTTGATCTTTATGTTTTATGTAGATTTTATATGCAAATACGTCAATATTGTGTCATAATGAAGTTCTTTAATTTTTGGAAGTGTATTACTGAACTTTTATCGACATTCTAGTTCAATTTATATTTCCCAAATCCTAGCTTTAATTAAAATATGATGATACAACAATTCTATATCATTGTGTCAGTGCAATATGAGAGTGTAAATTTGTATCAGTTTGTGACTAATGAATCTCCATGTGTGGGAAAGACTATCCGGTTTTATGACTGAATGTCTGCCTTTATCTTTTTGTGTGTTTTATTGGTACACATGGGTAGGTTCCTGCATGATACCTTGAACTTTGCCATGCTTATCATCTTACTGTTTTTCCTGTCACTTTAATATTGTGCTCTACCACCACTGTCCACTGTTATTTAAGCACCCGACTATAGAAACATTTACCTTGATGATGATTGTTAAACTCACTAATGACGTGAACGCTTTACAATTTTGAAATAGAAAGTTAACTAGGGAGAGATGTGGGAACCATGATGGTTTGCTCTGAGAAGCTTTATTATGAACCTGAACAATGAATTTCAAGTGTGCCATTCAAAACACTGTTTCTATTTCGTTCACTTTGCTTAAGGTATACCTTCCTTTATGTAGGTATATTGAAGGGTCCATATGAATTGTGCATTTTATGGTTCATGAAGTAACTCTTGTCGGATCAGCCTACTACATTTAATAGCCTGCATATCTATTGGATTTTACTGTGTGTCTAACATACTGGTGGTTGCTATGGCTGCACATGCCATAGTTCCTGGCTCATGTGTTTGTTCCTGTGTAGTAGGTGCTAATTTTGTTGAAGTACCATTAACTTCAAAGGATTGCTAGAATATGACACCATACCGGCTACTGTTTATATCCAAACATATTCTGCAAAATGTTAGTCCAGAAACTTATAATCGGCTAAAATTAAGACCAAATGTGCATAAGTTGTGATGTTTAGAGAAATTCTAGCTGCTTGTAACATTCATCAAAGCCTAAGTTTCCTGTGCCTTTCTGCATATGTACATAACATACATGTTTGAAAATTAAATTGGATACAGTAGAATTTCTTTAATCCAGAAGCTGATACTCCAGAAATCTTAATACTTTGGCAAGTTGAGGCAAATGATCCCAAGTCTTGAGGTCCTCCAAAAAGGCTTGCATGTCGCTATAACAACAGTTGTGGCATATCCTAACCTCTTGTCACCTACTCCATCAACCTGTTTAGCTGTGAAGCTTCCTGATGGAATATCCTGGTCCTTCAACATCCCAGTTAAAAACTGAAGACCCCAGAAAACAAGGAAGGGTACTTTGATGCCCTTGAATAACAACTGAAGGAGATATCCAAATGGCCTACTCTGATTAGGTGTGCAACCCAAATAGGAGTGGTGTGGACTTGGTTCGGGATGAATACTGTCTGGTTGTCTGAATATGTCATAATCTGATAACTGTTTGGTCTTGTGGGTTCCAGGTTGAAGGAATTCTGGATAATGTATATAAAAGTGCCACATTAGTATACATGACCGATAATCTGGAAGCTAAACTTTATTTTTGGTGTCATTACAGTGCCTAAATTGTGGATCTGTTTGATTCAGAAGTTGCTGATCTTTTCTGTCTTTGTACAAACATTGTAAACTGTTGGTACATGAAAATATAGCAGTTGGAAAAACTTTATATATATTGAAAATTGCAGGTACTTGAAATTTGTGGTTGGTGAGGAACTGATGTAGTCTGTTACAGTTTGATGTAGTGACGTGCTTGCTGGACATAACATTATTTTATTAATAGAGACTAGGATGTTCCTCTTCCTTGCCTTCTTTTTTTACTTTCCATTTAACACATGTAATTGACAAGTATTGTATAACCAAGTTTACTGTGGCTACTAATGTTTGTTTTTAGAGTATTCTGCTTTCTGCGTTTCTAGATTAATGTGACTAACAGTTGCAATATTTATAAAATGTTGGTGTGTATATTATCAGTTATTCCATTTGCAAGACATATTTATACTAGCAGTAGTTTCTAAAGAGTCACTACAATATTTGTTAATACAAATATCTGTCTCATATGAGTAGGTGATGGTACAAGTGGAAGACTGGTAAGGTACAATCAAATGTTGGATTTCCCACCTATTTTTTTGACTGTTCCATGTTCTGTACATGAATCAAAAGTATATATTTTTTTTTTAAAAAAGACCAACAAATGCACTTGAGTGTATGAATGTAATTTTATTACGTAGTATCATCTGACATGTTTTGGCCACTCGCCATCTTCAGGGTGGCGAACACAAAAAAAAAATTACGATCATAATGTATCAAAATCAATCCACAGTAAAAAAAAAAAAGTAATATAATTTTGGTTACAAGAATATTGTGTACATAGGTAGGAAATATTAGGAGACAAAATTGTGCATGGAGTATAGTGCTGTGGATGATGTACACAGAAGGTATATGTAGCGAATTGTGATCCAGGTTGGTGAGCACTGGTATGTGGTTCTCTCAGCGTGTGCCTGAAGATGGTCATGTGAGTGGACATGACATGTTGGTGGTTGCTGTGTAATACATTCATACACTCTTAAAAATTTTATATTTCCCACCAGTAGTTTTGCATAAATGATTGTAATAATTGTATGTAATTGTTTTTACATTTTTGTAACTGTGAATATTGTACAATACTAATTTAAATTATTTTTGTAAGTTCCAAAATTATATGGATAAAAATTAACATGCCTTTCACTTAACTACACACTGTATTTTCATTTGTGTAAAATATGGAATATCATATAGTGAAAATCATGGGACCAAAAATGTTCAAACTCTTGAGCGAACATCGTTTTATAAGAAGAGTTTTGTTTTTGTCATCAGACGTGTGTGTGTGTGTGTGTGTGTGTTACCATGTTCCTTCCTATCTGTGTATGGTTTTGTGGAATTCATACTACCTGCACACCAATCCTCCTCCATTTATTGACTACAAACGCTTGTTCTGCATATTTATTAACTTCCAGTATATTGTACTCTCATCTCACTCTGCACACACATGTATAAGTACCTAAACCTCATCTCCAATTTAGACTGATGGCTTTCTGTTAATGCATGAGACGATTTTGTATTATGTACGTAACTTGTTTGACCCAGGTCATATTTATCTAACAAAGTGTGAATAAATCTTGGAATAATGCTGTTAGGTATGTGGGTTTGCGACGACAGGGGTTTTGTATTGTCTTCATTTCCAGGGTGCGCCCTACATAATGCCTGCACACAACATATATTATTTGTGAAAGTACAATGTACAAAGAATAAATTAAAAAAAGTAAGGAGCAGGTTGTACTGTAGAAAGGTGACAGTCAGTGGTGAATCCTGTTACAGAAGTTGAGTCTCGTAGAATGGTACGCTGCCTCATTGTTTATTCTTTCTCCTATGCTTGATGACTGGATCAGGGTTCATTACTGGTGGCTATCCACAGGTGATTTTCCAGAGCCTTTTCATGGTCCGGTCAGGCCTCCCAGACGTGTCTTTATGTTAGTGATTGCTGTCTTTTTCTTTAAACATAAATGTATATTTGACACAGAAATCAATCCTCAATTGGTCACACCCTTAATATGTTGTTGGTGGGATGCATCTCTGAGATGCAGTCTATGTTTCTACTAATAAAAGTTAAAGAATTTTATGGATAAAACTAGTTTATTCAAGAAGGTGTCTGATTGGGATCTTGAAGTGTCTCTGACTCGTCACTAACAAAATTTTTCAGTGTCGTCTCTGTCAGTACCCTGCAATTCTAGACTCCGCATGTTACTCCGAAGTGCTTCAGCCGAGTGCCGAAGACATGAAAGCTTTTAACTCAATTTTGTCTGTGAGTTTAGTATCACCTTCGCTGCTGAAGTTAGGTTGATTAATAAGAATATACCGATGTGTATGCTAAAAAATGTTATCTAAAATTTGATTTGTAATTGACACTTCCATGTTTCAAAGGGCATAGTGGCTTTCTCTACTTGGCCAGTAACACCAGGTAATTGTCAGAATATTTTGCCATCTGCCTTTAATGTGTGTAGAATATTTTACCATACCCCACTTCGTCATGAACTGTCTAATAAAAACAAATGTCAGTAGCGTGCATTTCATTGCAGTAATTATCATCTGATGAATCTTTGTCTGCACTGTCCAAGTCACCTCACGGTTCCACATTATCTCAATCGCAATCCGTCCTGTCATCATCAGAGAGTATCATTGCACGAGTACACTAGGTACCCTCTGCATTTCTCAGGTAAAAGCGATATTATTCGCTGCCAGAAGCTAACACCACAATATTAAAATGAACGGTTGCGCTGTACCTCTCACATATGAACTGCCAAATACAGCCAAATGTTTGCGATTAGGAACACGAAAACCTCTGCACAAGCTTCAAAGTATCAGCCAACTTTCCGATATTCAAAGAAACAATCAAAATTTGCACGTATCTGAGTGATACTGTGCGACAAACGGAGGGGTAAAGGCACATGTCATGTATTGTGATGACTAATTTATAAATTACAATAATGAATTTTTGAATGTGACGAATTTGTAGAAAGGCTTTGTTTGTAGGTTTACAACACGAAATTAAACATGTGCCTATACGTGAAAGTACGTAAAATATTCGCCTATGTAGATTTTGAATCAGCCGCTTTTGATTTTAATTGGTTGCGACGGCCAGATTGACACTCTGTTGTTTCACCTTTTGCTGTATATTAACCGGGTGCTCTCAGTGAACTGCAGTTTTGTGTATTCCACTGTAAAAGGTATATCAATCATACCAACAACACAATTAATTAATTACCAAATATGAAATACAGCTATTTAATGTGTAAGTCTTGGTTACAACGAAGCTTTTAGTATCATCACAGTTGAGGTAGCCATGTTATGGCATTACTAACGAACCGAACATGGCATCGGCTACGGGTAAGAGTGGAAACAGGTGAAAAATGATTAATTCTAAGTGAATATTTGTTGCCGCATATAGAACTTATTCGCGTCATTATTTGTAGTTGTATTATGGCAATCGATATTCTGTTCATGCCCAGCTGAGCACTAGCTCGTAATAAAATCCGCCCCTTCAAACTTGAACAAGTGGTCATTTTCCTTTGTGCCTGATTTTGTTTTATATTCAAATATTTAGATCAGTCGGCGACAGAAGAGACCTCAGAACCGCAAACGTCTGGAAGTAATGGCATGTCTGATGCATCGCATGTATGTACCGTTTGGAATTTACAGACCTTAACAGCTTAGGGACACCACTTTTTAAAATACCCAAATGTGTGTTGCGTGTTTTTTTTTTTTTTACATTGCAGAAAGTGATATCTTGCGAGAAAGATGCAGCAATGGGCGATATAACAACAAAGAAATCAAGGGTGGATTTACAGTCATTACCAACTAGACAATATTTGGATCAAACGGTTGTCCCGATTTTACTTCAAGCACTGTCAACGTTAGCAAAAGAAAGGTGATGTATTAAATGTGGCACATGTTCATTTAATTGCAAGTGACACGGCTTTAAAGAAGCAGCAAAAACGAAATTGAGTTAGGGTGTTGAACTTAGTGTTAGGTTACATTAGGTTAGGTTTGTTTAACAGTTTGGTGTTTATTTAATGGTCTTGTAAAACAGTTGGACGTAACATTTCTAGGGGTGTTCACGGATCTCTTAAAGCGAATTTCATGGTTTTAAATTATAAATTTTGATATTTATCGAAGTAGTGCAAGGTGAAATTGGATTTTGTTGTTGATTAGGAGGTTAGTAAGGTTTCAGTGACTTCGATTAAGTGTAATTCTTCCTATGCCAGAAAAATGGTTTGTGTGTTAAAGTGCAGAGTTTGCTGATTTTATGGCCATTGTGGCCCCTAGTTTAAGAAATATCCAAATGTGACACAAAAATGTAACAAAAGAAGCAGTTTATGCTTGCCAAAATGCACACAAACTTAGTGCCACTGTAACATGTAGCAGTTGCTAGTGGTTAAGTTTTGGGATTTAGTTGGGTATAGTTCTTATTCCTTGTTTCAAATGTTTACTAGACCTTGTGGTTTCATGATGTGTTGGTGCTTACGTAGACTGTACGATATATGATGTAGTGTTCCTTTTATTTGTTGAATCCCAGTACCTAATTTTCTGTCCTAATGTGAAGTTGTTTTTGTACATAAGCGCCATCCTGTTAAGATGTGTGGGAGAATTGAGGTGTAGTTCCAGGGATTCTTATGCTTTGCACTAGGTTGAGGTGACCACTTAGCTTCATGTACCTGCAGAAGTAATAAGGGGAAGGAGTTGCTGACACTTAATGAGTAGGAGGCTGTTTGGGCCATAGAATTTTATCCTGCTGTGAATTTAACGATGGTTGCCCATCCTGTTTGTAGTGGCTAAGGTATCCAAGCTCATTTTAACATGAAATAATATAAAATAATATTTTGGGGTTTGAAATCCTAGTTGTATGGGATTGAAGGCTGTTCATGTAGTGTAGGGACAAAATGGTTTTTTCAGTCTGTTAATATTTATCAATTATGACACTTTGGTCCACACTCTTAACATAAGTTAGTTGTTAACATGTATAAAATTAGTGTGTCAGGAATGCATTATGTTCAAACATTTGTTTACAAATTCTGATTTTGCATTATGTGCATATAAATGCTGATGAATGCACAATAACGTCTGAGGTATTAACCTTCTCCTTTTTTTTAAGTTTTTCTTATAATACAACAATTAAAGACTAATGTCATCTGTTTTCTGGAATCTTAATCTGCATATTTGAAAGAAAGTATTCATTGGAGAAAGCACTACATAAGATTTGTTCCAGTGCTTGGTGTTCACAGAACTGTGTGTTTTTGGAAATGAAGGACGTGCATCACAACACTGCCTTAGGCACAAGAGTCTTGTAATGGGACCCAGGTTATATCTTGCTGTCCTAAAGCTAACTTGAATTTCACGGGTTACATGAACGGTGAAAATGTTAGAAAAGTGTCCAGATTTTCGATAATCCAAGAAAAGAAATTTTTCGGTGAGCTGTTGTTTCCACCTGATATAATGAATGAAATCACAATTATGTAAAAACTGTGTCACAGCCTTGGTGATGATGATAAGAAACTTGTAACATGCAATAACTGTATTTCACCCCTTCCTTTGTGCTTAGGAAACTGGGTTAACTGAGTTGGTACAGTGACTGGGTTGAGGTTTCAATGACCATGGAGTCAGGGTTTGATGCCTGATAGGGTTAAGAGATTTTCATCTTCTCCAAAGCACTGCTTTGGGGTCTATCCACCCTCTTTTCTACTAGGTACTGCTTTCTGTTACGGTAGACTAGCTAATGTATGAGACTAATTATCACCATCTAGTGCTGAGGTTAAGAATGTGTGGAGCTGTGCCTCTACTTGTATGTGTGTGTGTGTGTGTGTTCTGATGATGTGATATTTAACCCTTTAAAGACCTGTAGAATGCAAACACATGTAGGAAAACACCCCTGAGAATTTATTTTATATATTTAGGCAACAAATTTACTGCATTTTTAAGATACGGTGTGTAATCTCTGTTTTATTTTCCACAAAATGCCATTTGATTTCATAATTTTATGATTCCTTTTTTCAAATAAGATGTTTTCCGTAAACCATGTGCCAAAATTTAAATGCCCACCCAGGTAGGTTCAGCGCAGAAGGACAACTATACATGTTGAGTGGTGGAATGCTAAGAAAGCCAAATGACCACTATAGTTGTCAGGCAGAAACACTCAAAGTAAAGGGGAGGCCACTTTAAAACCCATTCTGTTGCAGGATGCACTAGGCACTGAATTCTGTCACCAGAGGGTTAGTTAAGCACAAAAATAACTTCAACTTTTACCTTCTAACTACAATCCCAGGTGTCAAGTCACCAAGGCAACCAAATTTTGTAAGGAGGTGTCTAATATTTTTGAATCTTCAGTGTGGATCTTGCTTTATGTCACACTTCTAACACCTACAGTTTTGAGGTGGCTCCTAGATTTTTGGAGAATTGTGAGTTGTTGCTTATGAACTGTAGTAATTGAGGTGGATTGAGTTCTGTAGTGAAATTTTCTGGACACAGGTCGACCAGTACTTTTGACTCATGCATATATATCTGTCCATAAAAAGAATATTCCTTACTGGTATCAGGAATATCGTGTATTTGCTGTTGTGGTCGCTACCATTAGGATGTGAGCTACAAAATTGATTAATTGAAGATATTGATTTTTTCAGGCCTCCAGATCCCATAAACTTTCTTGCTGGGTACTTGCTCAAACACAAAACGCAATATGAACAGAGCACAGGTGTATCTCCGGCTGCTGGCCAGTGAGACCACACTTATTACAGACATTTGTTGAATTGTGTTCTTTGATGTTCTGTGAAGATGGGTTGAATCTTCTGTGTGTTCAGTTAATGCAAGTTATTTATAAATCATTTCTGTGTTTGCACTCTTGGTAACATTGAGCTCATTATTTTCCTTGTAATATAGTGACTGTTAATCGAACTGTTCATCATGTGAGACTTCGGTGATTTAGAATTGAATGGTTAGATTTTTCACAGCAGGCAAGCCTCATTGTAAGACCATGTGCCTTGTAGGAGGCATTATTTAATTTTGAACAGCTGCCTTCATATCTATATGTAACATATGCATTGACCTCTGTAATTTTGAAATGTTTTAACATTTTTGACACTGCCAGTATCACCATATTGTGGGCATTTTGTATGAAGATAGAAAATGTCAAAGTAAAGGCTGTCTTTCTGTCCAGCTGTTCTATGTGATAGAGGGTCAGAGGCATGATACAATTGAATCAACCATTGTGTGCTTTTTTTTTCTTTGGTATTTGTGTGTATTCATGGCCCTGTGAAATAAAAATGTGAAGTTGTTCCTCTGCTTAATTGTGTCGGGGAGTCGAGGTGTAATGCCACGCGTTCTTGGTCTTTTTTTTTTTTTCCCTGGAACATGGCACCTGGTACCCTCTATGTGGGAGGCAGGGTTATCTGCCCTTTAATTATGGTTCTGTACTGCTGGTAATTGTTGGACTGAGAGAATATGGATAGTTGTGAAATTTAGATGGTAGTTTTGGCTGCGTATGGGCAGGGTCATTTATTTTGTCATCAGGTGTAGGAAAATGTGACTTTGGCTTATCTAGGTGAGCCTGTAATGTCACAACCGGAAATGTGAAACAGGCAGCTGGTAGTGTGAGTGTGTGTGTGTGTGTGTATGCGCGTGTGTGTGTTAAATGTATTTAGCTGTACAAGGATGTTTATTGGTAATAGTTTTAAAAACTGTGGATCATGGAAAAATGTTGCTCCATAAGTTTTGTGAAAAATTAACAGCTGCCGATATTGTAAATATCTTCTGCAGTTCATGCAGTTGCTTTCGACAACCTTAGAAGTTGAATTCTGGTGTGTAGCGAGTGCACAGAACACCACAGGGCCAGTGTTTTTCAAATAAATTATATATTTTGAAATTGCTGATGTTTTGAGACGAGGTGTGCTGTGTGTTGAGAAGTATTTCATAAGTGCGCAGCCTGCACAGAAACTGGACGTTGATATTTCAGATTTCCTGTTTGGAATAAGTAAGTTGATCTCTGAGGAGAAACACTGATTTCACACAGATGGCAGGTGCTGTATGCAGTATTGCTTCCCTGATGGTTGTGCTCAGGGACAAGAAACATTCTCTGTGTCAACGGACTGATGTGAAGTGCATGTACTGCTGTGTAGTTTTTGGATGCAGTTAGATGCAACATGCAAGTACAATGGTAGAGTTTTTGGATTGATAAATACATTACACCAGTACTGCAGTATTGGTTTGGGGTGTGATTAAATACCTTGTTAGCAGGTCTGTTCAATAATGCCTTAATTAGAGTGTAATTCTGCCTTAGCTGCTGTGTTAGCATTTTTATTTTGCCATGGATGTTAAGATGTTACACACCAAATTAATGAGTCATTGCATTGCATATTGTTGCAATAGAAACTGAAGAAAGAAAAGACAGAATAGCGGCAGGGAATAAAGTGTTTTATGCAAATAAAATGCACATCTACAAAAGTCTGATTAGGCCAGTAACATATGGATGTGAAGCATGGTTACTGAAAGACATACATGAACGACAATTAAAGAGTGTTTGAAAGGAAAGAATGAGGAAGATATATGGCCCAATAAAAGGGAGTTTGAGAAGTTTATGTTTTGTTGACCATGCATCCCTGTACATTCTTGTACATAAAACCTACTGTGGTGCACAATTTTTCTTAGTATGTTTATTTCTTTTCTCTCCATGTTTCAGGCGACTATGTGCCCATTGTCAGGAGAAACAACTGTATTTATGTGACACGTGGTACTTGTTATTCTGTGCGGATGACTGTCTGGTTTGCATACCATTCACATAGTCACCCAAAACATGTAGGGGAATGAAATACACATACTAAGAAAAATTGTGCAACAAGTTGGCTCTATTTACAAGAAGGGAGTTTGAGAGTCAGTGCTAATGTGGAATTGGATTTACTAATCAAACATGTGGATTTAGTTAGACATATAAAAGCACGGAGAATAAGTTGGGTTGGGCATATTGTAAGAATGGATAAAGGAAGGACTGTGAAAAGAATAACAGGGTGGATACTGAATCCAGTAAGGAGTATTGGTTGACCAAGTTCAAGTTAGGGTGGTGATATCAGAGCGGATCTGGGGAAAATGAAGACTTGGAATTGGAGTAAGGTGGTTATGGTCGGAGAAGCATGGAAGAGAATTGTTGAGCTGGTCAAAATTTGCAGAGTGCCAAGAAAGGAAGAAGAAGACAAAAGAAACCACTGATGTTTTTGGAATCATTCAGTATTTCACTTTTGATCGTGCAGTGTTTGAGATAAAGCAAACATGTTTTGGAGGCAGGTCCAGTTGCTGTATGTGGGCAAAACATAGGGAACCAATGAGTTTGGCTGTCAGGCGAAACTGTTCGAAATTAATGGGCCAGCGGCTTAGACTAGCTTGCGTGTGGGCCCAAACTGGGTCCGTCTTCCCCAACTGTTTCCTATGGATGGACACCAGTCCTGCTTCCAAAAATAGTGTTTTAGTGTTTATTGTAAACACTGGTGGGAAATGTCTGAATAATAAACTATTCCAAATGTGATTCACCATTGTCAGTACAAGTTATCAGTTTGCATTAACTCCTATTTCTTCTTTACCAATACCCAGCCTCCTTTGCAATGGGTACCGGATTTCCTACCTGGGGTAAAGCAACCTTGGGCATGGTGTTGGCCACTAACCCCTATTGAGTGCTGAGTTTAAAGAAAGGGTGGAGTTATGCCTCTTCTTCCCCTTTGTGTCTTCATGGCATGTTACAGGGAGAAATTTACCTTTTACCGTGTCATACATAAATAATTCCATGTTGAGCAGTGCTGCAGTATCAGCTTGGTGTTGGAGTTTATGAAACCAAATAATTGGTTATAGTAAGCCGAATTGCATTAAGGGTTGTCCATCGGAACTTGAGAACTATTGTTTTATCTGTTCATTTGTCAGTAATTGACAGTTTTCTGTTACATAATTTCTGGTATGGAAAAGGAGCGTATAATTTTGTTGCGTGGAAAAAAAGTATGCAGTATATGACTGGTACGGACTAGCTTCAAGGGCAGTGATCATATCCTGTTGAGTTACTTACCAGTTTGTCCAGACTGGTGTGAACCAGCTGTTGCTTGCTTCTGATCGTATTTATGTAAGCCTCCCAGCAACACAGTAAGGTAGGACTGTGTCTGCAAGTTGTTTTCAGAGCACTTGGTCATCAGGTACTTTCAGTGGAACACAATTTGAATGAAGTATATACAGTGTGTAGGTGGCGTTACATTAATTCTGACGCTCCTGTATTGAATCAGCTGTTGGAGTGCCCTTGTGTAACTCACAATTAGCAATTCTAATTTCATACATATTTAACCATGACAGGACTCTGAATATATGGATGAACATTTCCTCCTGTCCATATTGTAGGTTTTTATCAATTTTGTGGGTTCTGAAGGGGTATAGTGCTTCTACAATCTGTGTAATCATACAGTTCAGTTATTGTTTTCCAGTTTTACCAGTTTTTTAATTTTACTGAGATTGGTAACCCTTTCTTTGCAAAAAAATGGAATATAATTCTGAGGTGTGTCATCCCCGTTTTGTGTAGAAAGACTAAAGGTGAGGTAAATATCAGTCATGAAAGCACAACTGTGGTAGTGTGGATTTATGATGGTTATTTAATAGCAAAAAAAAAAAAACTACATGTTTCGGCCAATAGCGTCATCTTCAGGTTATTACAATTTTGTTCAAAGAGTATCATATATATGCGTATATTGCGAGGTGATGCGTTACAATCAATCTATTTAGTGGGAAGTCTAATGGTCAATGACTGGTAGGATGTAAGTTTATGGGGGGGGGAGGTTGTTTG
>Ga0123353_10008535_pt1 | contig 14008 bp, 7 predicted proteins | sample TergutLab28metaG_3_FD_92763 | JGI IMG/M metagenome (GOLD analysis project Ga0123353, IMG submission 92763) | Labiotermes labralis P3 segment gut microbial communities from Petit-Saut dam, French Guiana - Lab288 P3 | ecosystem: Host-associated > Arthropoda: Insects > Digestive system > Gut ... | reverse complement strand
TGTTGTGGCACTACTGCTGTCCAAAACAGTACAGGTGCAGAAAGAGTTCGAATTATTTATCCAAATGGAAAGTCATTTTATTTGTATAATTCTGCATTAAGGGGTTGAATTGTGGCGTTTAAATCAAGTAGGAGATGGGCGGAAGTAAACAAGGAAGAGTTAATAAATGCACCCACAAGTGTAATAAGAAAACCTGTATGGTGGTTTAGGCGTGGATTGATGAATAATATTAAAATGGTTCTTGAATACGTAAGGGGTGTGATTGTGAATTGAATTAATTTGTTTCGTGATAGGTTGCATTGGCGGACTGTTTTGATCACAGTAATAACCAACTGATTCAAATACTCCGAAATAAATCGAAAATGGGTTTTCGTTTCAATAGCTTTACATATTTCAGTGCAAGAACCTTGCAGAAGCCACGCCGTAATTGATCACCTAATTTGCTTATTGACACAGATGACGACGATGATGACGATGACGACGAAACTCCTGGCCAACTGCCTGCAGCGTCTGCGATACCAGTTGTCCAGGCAACAACACAACTGGGTGCAGGGGTGGCTCAGCAGGCCGCAAAGCCCATCAGTAACTTAGCAGCTGCAGACTTCTCATCTGTCGACTACCCAGCCCCTGGTGAGACTCTGTCTGCAGTAGCTGATTCCTCCACAACTAACTCCGGGTCCGCAACTGCTCCCGTCTACGATGATTTAAGTCCAGAAGAACAGGCAGCCGGTACTCTTTCACAACCCGACGACAATGCTGCTGCAGGATTCGACTCTAGTCTTGACAATACTGACATACTGAAACCGGAAGCTGTCCCAGCAGGTGGTACTGGTACGTCTGACGACGATGACGATGATGATGATGATGATGATGATGACGACGACGACGACGATATCGATGTTACTTTAGACGAAGACGATGATGACGATGACGAAGAGGACGATGACGAAGATGACGATGATGATGACGATGAAGACGAAATCGAGGATGTTGTTGGTGATGATGTCATTGAAGCTAAGAGATCACGTGAGTCTTCCGAAAATAATCATCTCATAAGATAACTAATCGCCATTTTCGGATTATTTGCCGGCTAGCAAACAGAGCCTGGAATCATTTATTTAAGTTATATGAAGAGTAAGAGCGCCCCGATTCAAAATTTTATACACTGAAGTAATGTTTATGCTGAATGAAATGTGTGTGATGTAAAAAATGTGAAGACACATGGCATGCGGTGTTTGGTGTGTGAATATTAAAGAACACTCATAATGAGCGTACTGCATCAAACTATAAAAACATTAAAACTGAAAGGTTTGTAGACCATAATGATGTTTTCGAACATTCATTAATTTTAACACTTTCTCTCTGTGAGATTTGGAAGCTTTAATAATATGATGGTGAATTCTACAAAATGTGAAATTTGTCTGGGTAAATTTTTTTATAAACTTTAGCACTATTTTGATGACGTAGAATTTAAATATTTGCTTTATAGACCTATATTTATAATTATTTATATAATCTCTTGTTTAAGCCTGTCTTTTTGACATGTCAGTGCTCTTCTAACATAGTATATATACGTAGTTGCATATACAAAAGACAACTGAATTCCGGTAAATGTCACGTTGTAAATTATTTCATTATCATGATTCTTGTGACAATTGAACTCAGGGATGAAGTCATTGTGTATGTATACATAAATTACTGTAAACCAAAAATATGTAATACATAATTTATTTTATTTTATGAATTAGATTTTTAAAATATCGCATTTATTACATCATTTTAAACTGTGTGCCACGCTAATTTATTTATAACTGTCTTAGACGATAAAGAATGCTTCCCAGTAACAGCGTGACATCTACTTATCCCAAAATTAGACATTTATACGTTTTATGAAAATTTTACATATTCTAAATATCTTTGCACATTCTTGTGCAATAATCAATTAACATCAATTTTGTATCAGAAGCTCTAAGAAAACTTAAAAAATGACTAACCCTTTTTTTGAGGAGAGTCATCACCGTTGTGTTAATCAAATTGCAAAGTATCAATTACGTATAATATACAGCCGGAACGTAACTATGTTATATTATCAAGTATTATAATTGTATAATACTTGATAATATAACATAGTTGTGTTCTAATTGTATACTGTATTATACACATTTGATACTTTGTGACTAACCCTGTCACTTGTACATCGGGGTCCATATGCTCCTTGAAACTTCTTGGCATTAAATACCAGCATGAAAAATAATTGTCACAATTCATACAACATACACAATTTCCGGTAAAGAATATATCTACAGATGCAACTAAACTTAGCTATCACGCTAAAGACTAGAGAACCCGAATTATTTCCCGGATTAAATCACATCGACAAATATTCTAGACACTTACGCTAAAGCATTAGGACAGTTTTTTTTAATGTCCACAGAAAACAATATTTCCCATGTAGTTTAGTTTTCAATTGAAAATTCACACACCATTCGGAAAAGCTTGTTTCTTTTAGCAAAATTTTTTAAATTTTGAAAAAAGATAAATTAATTGTCGGACAGAACTCTGGGCAGATCTCTAATCTTACATTTAAAAAAATAATTATGAAACCCCTTAGCCTGATTTAGAGCAAAAATTACTTAATACAATTAGAAGGCTATATTTTGAATCCTTCAGAATATTAGGATAAAAAATACAGGCTTTATATTTTTACACCGACCATTACTTTTTAAATTTAGGAAAATAATATGATCACATACTGACTGTCAGTTACACGATTTTCAAAAGTATTTACCATTACCATAATCTCAGGAGTTAGAATTATTTTACGGGCCTGCGTAATGATGAGACAGAACAATGAATGCTTCCTATGCATATTTTTCAGTAACATTGAAGTTCAACTTCAATATCTGGAAGAAAATATTTCAAAGTTGAATAATGTGACTTTTAGAGTAGAATTTCAGAATGTACGGAAAACTTTTAAAGCTACTGTTATGACTTAGAGCCCTAAATGCTTTATAAGTATTTGAGACATACGTAGAACTGGAAGTTTAGTGATGAAGGCTAGAAGTTATAATACGTTCACTCAGGATGCAGTAATTAAAAAAAAAAATTTGGAAAAATTAAATGGAAATTTCTAAAATACATTTGCGATATACACCGAGGCTTCCATTCAACTGAACTCAGTTGGATATCACATAGACCAAATGAAACAGATATTTTTCTTTCAAATATTATATTAATTTTAAAATAATGTACAGTAATGCACGACATATATTCGTTATCCACATACTTTACTAGCATGGCTTATATTTGACTTATAAAAACACGATGAAGAAAACGATTTGTCGGTGTACAGTTAGGAACGAGTTTTCTTCACTGAACTGTTAACCCAATTCAAGTATTGTGGAATGAATCCCAAAACCGGTAGACTCACATTCTTCAAACCATTTTAACTTCTTCACGATCTCTGAGCTATGATTCAAATGTGTTCCACCAAAGTTTTCTCTGTGGCGTAGGAAACTATTTTGGAACTGATTTATTATTAGATACTTAATGAAACTCATGGAGAAGCTCCTTTTTTGAAGTTAATGAATAGTTGTTCAGTTAGCCAAGAAGTTCCCTGTCCTTTATGGGACGCCAAAATTTATTTCCATGTTACAACAACGTGCTATAAGACCATGCACCGAACCAAATTAATCCAGTCCGTAACCTCACACCCTGTCCCCTTAATATAAAGGTTCTATATTATCCATCATCTACGCCTGTGTTTCCAAGGCGGTCTCACTGCTTCAGCATTTGGGATATAAATTGTGCATGCAGTTATCTTTGTCATCCGTACGACATTCCACACCCAGCCCATTCTTCCTGACTGGATCATCTCAACAATAATAGGAGTAAAGATCTGTAGTTTCTGCACAGAGAAAACATTGGTTGTAAAAATAATAAAATGCATAATAAAATTTTGACGTTACTAACAAAATAGAAATATATTATACGCAGCTAAACATTGAACGCTTTGACTAACCAAACAATGAATCAGCTAACAACATGCATGACGAAACTAACTGAGGCTTGTATTACTAATGTAGACAAAGACTTGTGACACAATTAATTAAGACTTGATGACCGACGGGACAAGTATTCTTCGCAACTTTGTGGTATAGTATGCATGCTGCATGCTGTCTCTTAATACTATGTGTGAATTAAATTCCGGCTGTGTCCAATTGAGTAAAGCACTCATATTCGATTGAGGTCTAAGCGACTCCGAGCTCTGTGATGGTGTTAAGAGTGGAAACACAGATTGAAGCGGATGTCCACAATTTGACACAGTCTGTTTTGAACTCAGATCATTTGTATAAAACTACGAGTTATTCTTATGCAACAAAATCATAAGGTAAGTAATCCTTGTGGGTTCATTGGGCCTTGGTGGCAGTGCAGTGGTGAGTACGCATATCTTACATCTCGAATTAAGACTTTCCTTGAATAACTTTTGGTGTTCTTACAGAAAGAAATGTTTTACTTTATCCAACAGATATATGAGGGAATTTGGTGAGCATCCCGTAAATGTACTGAGAATAAACGCATTGATCGGACACCTTGGTATATATAAACACAGAAGAAACAATTTTCGTAACAATGACATTAAGTGAGTTGACATTTAACTTTACGTTGCCCGAGAAAACATGCACCAGACATAGAAAACAAATCTTTTCAAGTGGCAAGTAAAAGTGTATAAATTATAAAGTCCTAACCCCAAGCCAAAGTTTGCGTGACGATCTACATTATACGCTATATTTGAGGTTAGAAGAATAGCCCTGTTTTATGAGTCCCTTTGTAGCTGAAACTCTTCAAAATTATGGTCAGAAATTCAATTTCTACCTCAAAAAACACACAACGAACTCACATCCCGAAGACAGACTCGTAATTTAATTTCAAGCAGACAATCTATGTTTATTCTCAAAACTACATTACACGTGTCAGCACGCTATGTGAGCAAAATGCAGGATTTTATTTAATAATAAAACAAATTAAGTACAGAGTATTATAAACGAAATTCTTTAAGTTATAATCTGTAACGTGTCTATACGTAAAGCATAGCAATAAAGAATCACATTCTCATTCTTCAACTGTACAATACATAGAAACTCGCAGCTTAATAATTTCTCACACTCTAAAAGCCTGTGTTTACGATTTTAGACAGTCGTTGACGCTAAAAAGTGTATTTCTTAAGGGTGCGGTTTTGAGGATTTTAAAAGTGTGTTGGATATACGTTATTTCACGCTGCACCATTTCATAAACAAATACAAAACAAATTTTGAAGGAAACACTTATATAAGAGTATATACTGGGCAAACAAGTCTTCTTATTTCACACCTTCCGCATGAAGGTACGTGTATAAAGGATATCATTACATGTTCTGGTCATCCATAACTGCCTGTTTTCTTACACTCATATACGTAATATTGAAGCAGTGATAATATCAAGTATTTCCATAAATTGTATACACCCTTATGCATACCAGCAAACAGTCAAAATTCGCACATCTGCCTGTGCAAAATATGTTTCAACCTCAAAGTTAAAATATAGCACCAGCAAACACTATATTTTGGGGTAAGAAACTTTTTTTTTTTGCTTAGACTGAAAGAAAACACAAAGTGTAACCTTCTATAAAACGTTTTCAAGACGTGGACTGGATTCATCTGGCTCTGGATAGGGTCCGAAGTCCGGATCGTGTTGACACGATAATGAACTTTCCGATTCTAAAAAAAAATTGGATAATATCTTTATTAACTGAGCGAGTATCAGCTTCCCACTAAGGACTCCATTGTATCCGTCATGTCAAATATTTACAAGCCGAATTCTTTAATTGCTTTTAGGAGTCTGCGTTCTATCTTGAAAAAATGGGTATATTCTCAAGCGTTACCTACTTTTGCAATTCTGATCGCGACCCCTCTTAGCAGAAACATCAATAGTTATTTCTTCTTCTATTGAGTAGCCAAACCTTAAGGTTTATCACCGTCTAATGTGCAGTTTTCTCACGGTATTAAAGCTGTGAGCACGATCACAGGTTTCAGTTTCTCTACATTGACCTAGAGAACTAAAAACCTAGCTCCGTAATCGTTCTTCTCCCGGAAACACATAAAAGCGTTAGGTTGCGCCTCAGCTAGGTCAAGGTAACTCCGCGCCTTCAGGGCAAACTTCTCGGAAAGAAGATCGTCGACCTGACCACCATAGTTTATACAGTTTACTTTTACAGGTGTTTAAAAATTTGGATAAAAATTCAGTAGTTCAGAATGGTATAAGTCATAACAGTTACACTGCAAATATTTCCTTATTTCTCATAGCAGACTTGTATGCCACATTAATGTATTCAGTCACCGCTCTTCACCCAAGTTTTATTTGCTTTGTATGGGTATTGAACAATTTGTTACTAGACCTTTACTTGGAGTTAATGCTAAACGCGATGTTTGAACATTTTTAATGCAAGGTAACTATGACAACCATCGGCCCCAACGACATAAAACTTGATAGTTTCTCAAGACAAGAATTTAAAATTGTACTTGTATTACAAAATAAATATAATTATTATTCTAAACGTCTTCACTGTGGTCGATACTGCCACAGACAGGAGGTACTTCCTTGGAAGCATGACAGCGGTTTTTCATAATGAATTATTACTTTTCGCACGAAATACCTGGCTGAGATGACGTGTAATGTGTTGGAGACAATTCGATATACGACAGTTCTCTTGACGCTTTATGCTATTTTTTACTTTATAATTTATTGTTTTCATTAAAGTGTATATAATTTAACACTAATACTCATTTTCTTTTTTTCGTAGACTCTCTGTAAATTTTACATTTTTAATCTTTACAATAAGAAGTATTTAATACAAAATTTACAACTCTCAACGTTTGTTTGTGGAAGGGCCTAAATCTTATCATGGCGTATTTTAGACTGCTACCTTATTATAATCTACAGGAAGCTTTCATTTTAAAACATCTTCGGAACATTTCCCTTCATAAAAAGTTTCATTCAAAAAAAACCTCACGGTGTGTATTTTTAAGGATGATGAAATAGGAAATGTGTGTCACAGCCGTAAGTCAAAAGAAGAGATACAGAATGACCGTGAAAAATGGGCACAACTTGGAATGGTACCTAATGCAGTAGTTTTTCCTTTCCAATTCCAATTTTCACTGACCAATTTGAATTTCTCTCTGTAACAGGATTTTTATTTTATTTCTTATCTTTTCTCATCACTACTTTTTCCTGTATTTTGCGTTGAAGAATACTTAAAAGAATGCTTACATAAGTTTACAAATTTGTCCTTGTATATGCCATCAAGGAATACGTGGAAATGGAGGTACAGCTCTACTCATCGTTAAACTTCACGCTCCGACGGCTTTAACCCGGGGAACGATCACCTGGTAACCATTGACTAGTAGACTTGAGGGGGTCTGGGCAGTTTTCAGAAGAGACAGATCTCGTGCCCCAGCTGGGAAGGCTTTAATAATTTCGCATATTTACAAATGGAAAGACGCCCTTCCCGGCTGTGAGATGTGCGACAGTAAGAAGTTGTTATGCTGCTCAAGTGACGCTTCACATGATTCAATGCAAAATTCACTTCTCTGGAAATTTCAGCTCGCAATTTTGTCCTGATACTCTCCAGTCTAACCCATCTCATCCACCAGTTTACCACAAAAATATAGTTTCACATTAGTTCTAAAAATTATCACCACTGTAATTCTGAACCATTTAAACCGAAGTACCGCAAAATGTGCATTCGCTATTAAGGCTCGTAAGACCAGTGCAGTATTCTCGAATAACATGTTCGCTTGTTTTTATCGCTGTTTAAAAGTTTATCCTTACAATTGTCCGTTCTACTGCGTGACGTTAAGTAAAGCAATTTGTACCTAATGGAATAATGAAATTGCTTCATTCGTATACCACACAGAACTTCTGAATAGTTGTGACCGCACATGGCCTATATTAATTTTGCACGTAAATTTTTAATTAAGTTCTAAAATGAAAAATACGTAACCAAGCACCGAACTTCTAATGTGAGGTTGCACACTGCTAAAAAAAAACGCTGAGGTATTCTCACCTAATAAATTGCGTTTCAGAAAGAAGGGTTTTGACACCACACTTCTCTTCTACTGTATGTTTATGACCTTGATGTAGGATGATGATGATGATGACGTTAAATATAAAGTGCACTAATTAATTCACTGAACCGTATACGGTTGCCGGGCGACGCAAAAACAGTGGACAAAAATTGTTTTAGAAATCATACCCAAGAAAGTAAAATTTTCATATTACATGTTAAATACTTAGGTTTAATTGGTAATTATAACCATCCTATTGGCCAAAATATGTAGGCGAAATTACTCGCACTTTCATCGAAGTTGTCTTTCTTTGTACCACTCTTTTATTGCTAAGATCACCAGGTTTTCGTAACGGACTATGTATTTAACATTACATTTCACAAGCATTATGTATTCTTCCCTATCTGGTAGGGGCACTACTGCCTCGTACTAACTCCTAATTTTTTCAACCTTGTAAAAAATCTTTTTAGCTAATTTTTTTATAACGTTTATCAAAATATTAAGCCCATTTTATTTTATTTATGTGTCTTGAGAAAACTTACGGCTCTTGTACACTCGTATTTAATGACAAAAACAGAACCCTTCGTGAGATTTGTAATTAAATTTATGGCCGAATTAAACCAAAAATACCTCAGGCGCTTGTTACAGTAAGAGGAACTGTAAAAGGCCAATCAAATTCCTCTCTGCACAATGGCCACTGATCCTAGGTTGTCGAAGGGACGGACATGAACATCCCTCATCCTCGAAATGCTTTCAGTACTTCAACTTATAGCGTTTGAGCTAAATATATAGCAAACGTGGAAAAGGATTATCTTTTATTTTGCTTTACACTTACTTTATGTAATCAGAAATTTTTTCTTTGTAGTTTATTAAATATTAAACGTATTATAGAATGAGATGTATAAAATTTATAGACCATAATTTCGTCTCAGTTTTGTACTGTGATGTTTTTAAGTCTCGCGTGAACTTTAACTGAAGACTCCCAATATGAAATAATATTGAAATTATTTTACACTTTTACTTACTAATTTAACCCCCTTCCCACGCGAATGGACATGTTACCTTCCGACTGTGTGTTTATTTGACACTATTTAGGCAAAAAGTCATTACAGAGGAACGGATTATACAGGAACATTTCAAAGTATCAAAAAATCAGCCTCTAACTCTTACAAAAGCTTTATGATTATTTCAAAATATTCCCCTTCGGAGAGTAGTAAGAAACACGAAACAGAAGAACGTACAGTACATAATTATAATATGCTTTTTAAAATATGAATATAAATTATTAACTCCAAAGTAATAAAACCATAAAAATTGTTTAAGAATTGTATGTACTTTTCTGTGTCAGCGAGACGGAAACAGGTATGGAGAGAGGCGATAAAGGAACACTGAACAAACTGAATGTCAAGGAAGTGGAAGTGGAACGTGTTTTTTATAGTGGTACGAATTCGCTTCAGTTGGCGAACGTAACTTTTGGCGTCTAGCGATTATTTTGTTACGGTCGTGCGTTAAAGGAAATTTAGTTGATTTGCATGTAACAAGTAAGCCAGTAAACTTTTGTCACGTATCCTGGCACTATCTACATCGCGACTGGTGTGAACGAAGAAACGAATGAGAAAGGGGACAGACTGGTTGTAGTAAATAGTAACGCCCGTTGACACAGATTCCATCGTCTTCTACGTGGACGTTCTCGTTTAACAGCTCCCTTAGCATGCACTGCACGGCTAAGCAGCCCATGTACCGTTGTTCAGCTTTTTGTGTGTACCTTAATACAAGCTAGACTGTGGGTTGTCAAGGTTACTTCGTAATGAATGAACCCCTTTCAACCGACCTTAAACCGTGTGCGCTACCGCCACATGGCACCGTGGACGAGTAATGAGGCAATTGACCGGTCAGCTTCTGTGTTAGGTGTGTACAATCACTCTATTGGCTCAGGTTAAATTTATGGACTTCATTTATTTCGTTTTTTATTTGCTGCATTCCGTGTAGCTTTGAATAACGCAAATTTCTTGTCAGTTTCTAACAGCCATTCTACTAAACGTTTTAACCAATTGTCAGTCATAATAATTTCGACGCTTAATTCGCACCATCATTAGACTATGTTACATAGTTAACAGGTATTTGGTAATAGGGTTTTTACCTTATTAGTTGTAATTGATGACGGGAATTAAATGTGAAAATGCTTATGACTGGTGAATGTAAGGTGCAGAAACTTGTACTTTATTACGTCACATCTAAGTTACAAATCACGGATAATGTTTGTTTATTAGTTTCCTAGTGTCTAGGCCAGAGAATGTTTGGATCTTGATTCCACACTTTTTACGGGTTTATTGTTTTGAGCTTACGAATAGCTAGTCAACCACTCTATACGTGCAAGTCTAAGAGGGAGGACATCTTATCAGGAGACCGTGTGTACCTACCTATCACTAGCAGATGACGTGTTACAGCTAGAAAGAATTAAGTGTGCGAGTACTACACTAAAATTATCAAAATAAATTTATTTTTAGATTCTTTCTGACTTTGCGTTGGTCATAAATCATTACTTCTCGTACTGTGTTAGGATAGTTATACGCAAAGTCAAAATACGTTTGAAATAATATTTGTGGGTTATATTTACCAACAGGGCATACATATGTACACACGCATATTTTATCATGTACAGAGTAAACAAGAGATGCATGAGCAAACCATCAGAAGGTGAATCCGCACCACAATAAAATAAAATAAAATAAAATAAATAAAATAAAATAAAATAAAATAAAAACATTATGAACACAGACCTTCGGAAGTATGTTTTCCGAGGTATGGCTCCTGATGATTAAAGAAAATATTCAGCGCATTCACCTTGAACTTCCATGCAGGCGTGGAAGGAGAAAACTATTGGGGCACTACTTTCTTCCACTTCGTCTGACTGAGGCTGTTTACCACGATTTCTTAAGAAAGGTCCTTCCAGAGCTTTTGCAAGATGTGGATCTGCAGACGTAGGATTCTTTCATGACCGTGATGATGCTCTACCACATTTGCTTCTTACAAACTTTATCTTGGTCATTTCTTGGTTCTTGCAGTTTGAGAATTCTTTAACAGCATGTCTCCGGAAAAATAGATAGTTCGACGTGTCCCAGCAGCATGGCTTGCAGGTTACTCTTAGGCTTTTATCTCTGAGGATATTTAAACTTCACTGTTTATGCTACAGAAGTCAGTGACGTCCAGGACTTGCAACAACGAATACAGAATAGATTTACAATGATTCATACGACAACTAGATTTTTTCAGCGACTCAAGTAATCACTGTTCAGACACGCAACGTCCTGAGTTGAAGCTCAAGGCGAATCCACAGACAACAAGTTCACATGGCATTTGATTTTTAAGTAACTGAAGATGGTACGTAATACCGAAACGTGTAAAAAAAAAGGTAAATCGTTCCCGTTACAGGCCTGCAGTGGCCCAGAGGGTTCCAGGAAGTTTAGGTTACCAGATTTCGTGACAACGGCATAGGGTGGTGGTGGGTTGTCAGCCTTACGCACCGGCCGCCTTTAACCCCAAGAAATGCTCCTGGTACTCATTTCTGTTAGAGGCTGAGTCGACCCCAGGGCCATAGTGCGATCGGACGGATTTTATGTCAATAAAAAATTCCAATAACACCAGCTGGGATCGAACCAGCGACCTTCCGATTTGTAGCACAGCACCTTAACCCCTGTGCCACCGCGGTACCCAGCGGAACGTGTAGGGGAAACTTATCTAATGTATGTACTAATTAGAAATTGTACATTAAACGGTATAAGTAACCGCGCATTTTCTTTAATCTGCATGGGGTGTAACACGGAAACCGTGCTGCAGAAGATGCGTGTTTCATAAAAGGTTTTTTGTTTGTGTATTGTGATGAAGATTCTACCTGTGTTCTGACCTACGTTATGTAGTCTACTATCGCACTCATATTACGGGTCGGAGAGAGTATTCTTGGTTTTGTTCAGTCCACCCAGACAATCTCCAACTACAAACTACCTGTAATTATGCCACGACCGGACACTACTATTAATATTCTTTCCAACTGATATTCTACGGTCTTCTGTAGCGACATTGTTTACACTGAGCAAATGAAAGCGTCGTCAAGTAAAGGAGGAGCAACTAAAAACATAAAGTGAAATATGCCTTTGATTTAAACGATTTTAAGATCACATAATTGCCAAGGTCCTGCAAAGAAAGGAGCAGGTCTTTTTGTCAGTTGCCAGGACGTTGACCTTAAGCCAGCTCTGTGACCCCGATCCTCGTTACTCTGCGGCTTTTGTCATTTAATAACGTGCTACCTCCTTGCACCAAACACACAGGAAGTAAAAAAGAAGATAATATTTATTTTAGGTTAATGCAAGGGTCGCTACCGTGGCTCCCTCAAGGAATGTGCCAGCGATGGTTATGCAGCCCGGCATGTCTTTTACACTGTGATTTGAAATTGTACTTATGTGCGTAAAAAAGGTCCGTGTAATACAGCTTAATAGCGTTCAATTATGTACATATATATTATACATTATATATATAATATATATTAATATATTATATATATTTTAGATGTATATATTTAGAGCACTTGTCAATTTAAAGATCTAGGATTAGATGGGTAGATAATATTAGCGAGATTTATCTTTTCTCCGAAACGTCCAAACCGGCTCTTGAGACTAGCCAGCCTACTGTGCAATGGACAACGGGGACTCTTTCCTTCGGGGTAAAGCGGCCGGGGCGTGAGGCTGGCCACTCACCATCAACTAGAGTTGAGGTTAAGAATGAGAGGAATTATAGTCCATCTCCCTACACACGCCTTCGTGGAATATATATTGGGACAACTATAATTTTATCTTCAAGTAGCTGTACAGGACTGGGTTGATGATGGGTTCGCATGAACATTGTATTGAAACTTCGAGTTCCATAAAATGCGCGATTTTTTTTTTAATAGCTGAGGAGTTCTCAGCATTTGAAGAAAGTCCTTGCTCCATGCAGGCAGTTATTTGTAGTATTTCAGGCGAAAACGTTTTGAAAAATTTTGTTCTGCTTTCGGAAAATAACGTGTGTGTTCTGACTTGTTTTCTTTGTAGCGTTTTCAAAATGGACAAAATTCACTGCCCATTTTCTTTACAGACATACTAATAATGGCGATGGTCACCTCGTATATACCATTTCAATTATATATATATATATATTTGTGTGAGACTTCGGTTGTGTACGTACTTGATACTCCGGTTTTATTCGGATACAACTCCAGAGTTTGGCACCGTTTTCAAGTTTATGTTTGCTGACGTATAAGCTATACGTCCTAGGGCTTATGCAGTTTGCATATGTGTATATGACCTACCTCTGTATCACGTTTCACACGTTTAACTCAGGTGGTTCGTGTAATATTACTAGGGGCTGCTCGTCCGTAAGGCCTGCAGGATCCTCCTAAATATTTTGAAAAAAAAATTTAAATAAATACCTTAATAAAAGTTTGTGTTGAGAGACACATTCTTTAAAAGATATGAATAAACTTATTTTAAGTTAAAGTACTTTCAACGTACTCTTAAGTGCCGCAGAAAGCGAGCGGTCTGTGACCAATTTAAACGTTGCGCGTTGGGTCAGTAAAGCTAGAACGAGTGTTGGAAAGAGAGAGACAGCTAGGTGGCGGACCGTACTGCGGGCACTGCAGCTCAAAGAGAGTTTAAACGAGGACTTCATATCTGTACACCCTTTCGAAACTTTAAAAAGCTGGACTTTTTTGACCACTTTTACGTATTCGTTTTCAAAGCCATATTTGAGAATTTCTTAATTTTATTCTATGCAGTTTTAAGAAAAAATGAAGGTGTAAAGTACTTACAGGGCACCAGTTTTTCCCAACCCGAAACTAACGAAAACTTAAAACGGCAACCGGCTTTTTTTATTTT
>Ga0123353_10008534_pt1 | contig 14008 bp, 13 predicted proteins | sample TergutLab28metaG_3_FD_92763 | JGI IMG/M metagenome (GOLD analysis project Ga0123353, IMG submission 92763) | Labiotermes labralis P3 segment gut microbial communities from Petit-Saut dam, French Guiana - Lab288 P3 | ecosystem: Host-associated > Arthropoda: Insects > Digestive system > Gut ... | reverse complement strand
GCGTTGCTCCATCTGCTGTCCGCGAGCAAACAGGGTGGCTTCGGAAAGGTTTTTTTGATTTACCAGTTTTTTTGAACACCCCAACGACGACAGGCAAATAACTATCGCCGCTACGGCAATCCATGCGCGGAAGGATACAACCATGATAATTAACGGTAATATAAGAAAAAGAGGAAGTCAACGCGCCAAGGCAGGGTGAAGGGTGGAAGGCGAAGGTGATACTTCCTGTTTCAAATCGGCATGGCTTCGTGATAAATTAGCTGGATATTTTCTAGCAACCGGAGGGACCATGCGAACGCCGATGAAAACGGCCATTATTTGTTTGGCTCTGATATTGTCGTTTTTCCTTTGCGCCAATACGCTTGCTAACGAACCTATAAAGGTCGGCATCATACTTCCTCTTACCGGGGCACAGGCGAAGTTTGGCGAGATCGAGAAACGTTCTTTCGAAATGGCTGCCGAGGAAATCAACGAAAAAGGTGGAGTACACGGAAGAAGGATAATACTTCTCTTTGAGGACGACACCGGCAGGCCGGACGTCGGACGCGCCGCCGTAGAGAAGCTTATCAGCCGTGACAAGGTTCCTGTACTTACGGGGGGCTACGCAAGTGCGGTTACTCATGCTGCTACAGCCGTGGCGCAACAGCGCAAGATTCCGTTTCTGGTAACTACCGGCGCCGCCGACGAGATTACGGAAAGAGGGTTCGATTATGTTTTCCGTATCAATCCGACCGCCAGCGAATATTTTGATCCGTTCGAGTCGCTTTTGCAGAAGGTTGGCGACATAAAGACTATGGCGCTTCTCTACGAGAACACGCAGTTTGGCCAGAGCAGTTCCAGGGATGTCGAGGCTACCGCCAAAAGGCTGGGGATCACTGTGGTGGTCAAAGAAGGGTACCAGGCGGGCGCGATCGACTTCAAGCCGCTCCTGTCCAAGGTAAAGGCGAGAAATCCCGATATTATCTACATGGTTTCATACGTTATGGACGCGGCGCTTCTTATGGTGCAGTCCAAGGAACTGGACATCAACCCGAAGATGTTCGCCGGCGGCGGAGCAGGCTTCATCCTTCCCGAATTTCAGCAAAGAGCTGGGGCAGCGTCGGAGTATGTATATTCGGCGACTTTGTGGACGGAAGATGTGCCTTACCCAGGGGCGCGTGAATATTACGATAAGTACGTTGCGCGTTATAAATCGGAGACCGAGTATCATGGCGCCGAGGCGTACGCTTCTATGTATGTCGTGGCCGATGCTCTGAAGCGGGCAAAGTCGATAACCCCGACGGACATCAGGGATGCGCTCGCCGAGACCGATATGATGACAGCGTTTGGCCCGGTCAAGTTCATCTCCTACGGGAAAAAGACGCAGCAGAACAGGCTTCCCACCACTTTCGTCGTCCAATGGCAGAAGGGTAAAATGGAGACGGTTTGGCCCGAGAGTGCGGCGAAAAAGGGGTTTATCTTCCCGACGCCCCACTGGAAAGACCGCAGGTAAGGTGGTTTTTATCGGGGATTACTATTTAGCACGGTAAGCCGAGCCCGCCGGAGAAGGTTCTCGCATAACATCCTTCTCCGGCTCCAATACATGGACTGTTAGCGCAGGGAGGCCAAAAGATGGATATGGCCATCTTTTTTCAAACGGTTGTCGCTGGTCTGTTGAAGGGTGGTCTCTACGCCCTTATCGGGATCGGAATGACTCTCATTATGGGCGTTATGGGTATCATAAACCTGGCCCATGGCCAGATGATGATGCTGGCTATGTACATTACGTTTGTGCTCAACCAGGTAGGGCTGGATCCGTACCTGTCCCTGTTTGTCGCCATGCCGTCACTGTTCGTCATCGGCGTGCTGATACAGAAATATTTCCTGAACCCGCTCATCAAGGTGGAGACGATCCTCCCGCAGAACATGGTACTTATGACTGTCGGCATCGGTATGGTGATGACCGAAATCGTCCGTTTCGTGTTCAAGTCTGATTATAAATACGTAAAAACTTCGTATTCGAGCTCGACTTTTTTCATTAGCGGAATCTCCTTCAATGTGCCGCTTGTCATCGCCTTCTTGATCGCGGTAATGTTTACCATCATTATGTTCTGGTTTCTCAACCGGACTGACCTGGGGCGATCTATTCGGGCGACGGCACAAGACAAGGACGCAGCCACTCTCATGGGGGTAGATACCGGACGCATTACAGTGATTACCATGGGGTTGGGAGCGGCGCTGGTGGCGGCGGCGGGTACATTGCTTGCTCCCGTCTACTATATATTTCCCGATATCGGGGGGCCTTTTACCACCAAAGCCTTCATTATTACGATTCTAGGCGGGCTGGGTTCCGCCGTCGGGGCAATATTTGGCGGGGTTACGCTGGGGCTGGCGGAAAGCATGGGCGCGACATACCTCGGGATGGAATACGAGGATATAGTGGGGTTGGCCATCTTTATCATGGTGCTTCTCTTCCTTCCGGGCGGATTCAAGCGCCTGACCAAGGTTTGAAGGGAGCAAGACGTTGAAGAAGCTCCCGATCGCCGAAATTATTGCTTTGACCTTTTTCTTGTTCGTTCCGGTCTTCCTGAAGGATAACTATTTCCTTCATCTGTTTATCCTGTTCTTGATCTGGGTTGTCATCGGGTCGTCCTGGAACATATTTGCCGGCTATACGGGGCAGGTTTCGTTTGGCCATGCCGCCTTTTTCGGCGTCGGCGCCTATTCCGCGGGGTTGCTGGCCCATCACTTTGGATATTCCGCCTGGTGGGGGATGGCGCTGGGAGGACCTATGGCTGTGCTTATAGGCCTTCCTTTCGGCGTGATATGTTTCCCTTTGAGGGGCGCCTATTTTACCCTCGCGTCGCTTGCCTTGAACTTGATACTGATGCATTTGGCCACGATTGCTGAACGCTTCACGGGTGGGATGCAGGGAGTCATGATAATGCCCACCTTCATATCCAAAATACCGTATTACTACATTGCTTTGGCTATGGCGGTCGCCACCCTGATCGTCGTCAATATCATCGTTCGGTCCAAGTTTGGATATTATTTCATGTCCATACGCGAGGATCAGGACGCTGCGGAGAGCCTGGGAATCAACTCTACCCTCTACAAGAATATATCCCTTGGCATTTCGGTCTTTTTCACAGGAACGGCCGGCGCTCTCTACATGAATTACATGGGGTTTATCGATCCATCTGTCGTTTTTTCCTTGAGTGACTATTCTATAATGGCGATCCTCGTGGCGATCGTCGGTGGGGTCGGCACGGTCTACGGTCCGACGGTTGGCGCCTTCATCATGGTGGCGGTCAACGAGTTCTTCCGCTCTGGCTTTTTCGGGTTGCTCGGTTTTATCGGGAAGCAGACAAGCTCGCCGTCGGTTTCCAAGGCGCTTGAGGTGGTGACGCATGCCCATGTGCTCGTCTTCGGGATTCTTGTCGTCGTTGTGATCCTCTATCTGCCTAAAGGAGTTGTGGGCGACTGGGAAAAGATCAGGCGAAAAGTATTCCGGATCAAGCCGACGGAATAGGAGTTGAGCGTGTCATTTTTTCGAATCGAAAAACTGGTAAAAACCTTCGGCGGTCTCACTGCGGTCAACGGAGTGAGCTTCGAGGTGCGAGAGGGAGAGATCTTCGGACTGATCGGACCGAACGGCGCCGGCAAGACAACGCTGTTCAACATGATCAGCGGCGTTTTTGTCCCCACATCAGGAAAGGTTATCTACAAGGGCCAGGAGATCCAGGGGATGAAGCCTTACCGGATCTGCAAAATGGGTGTTGGCCGAACCTTTCAGGTTGTCAAGCCGCTTGGCCGATTGTCCGTGCGTGACAATGTCATCGCCGCATCCTTTGCCCGCGTGAACTCCATGAAGGAGGCGCGAGAAAACGCGAGCGAGATCCTGGATTTCTGCGGCCTTACTCCGGTGAAAGGAACGCTGGCCAAGTCGCTGCCCATTGCGGGGCGAAAGCGGCTGGAGATTGCGCGGGCCATGGCCACACGCCCGGATCTCCTCCTTTTGGATGAAACAGCGGCGGGATTGAACCCGACCGAACTCCTGTCGGCTATCAACCTGATACACAAGATCAGGAAAAATGGGACGACGATCATCATTATCGAGCACATCATGCATGTAATCATGTCTATATCCGACCGGATCCATGCCATAAACTTCGGCCAGACGATCACTGAAGGGACGCCCAAGGAAGTTGCCGCGAACCAGGCGGTGATAGAGGCTTATTTGGGTACCGACTATGCTTAAAGTCTCCGGCATCGACGTGTTCTACGGAGACCTTCAGGTCTTATGGGATGTTTCCTTTGAAATCAAACAGGGGGAAATCCTTGTCCTGGTCGGCGCCAACGGTGCCGGAAAGTCCACCACTCTCAAAACCATCTCCGGTTTGCTGAAGCCTGCGCGCGGCTCTATCGAGTTTCAGGGCATTTATCTCGACCAGCTTCAGGCCTCCCAGGTAATCGTCCATGGAGTGGTCCATGTTCCCGAAGCGAGGCGGCTGTTTCGGGAGATGACTGTCGAAGAGAATCTCATTATGGGGTCGCTTGCCCCCGAAGCGAAGAAGAAGCGGGCGGAAACGCTGGAGTGGGTCTATGAACTTTTCCCCCGCATGAGGGAGCGCAGAAAACAGGTCGCCGGTACAATGAGCGGCGGAGAGCAGCAGATGTGCGCTATCGGGCGAGGGCTCATGGCCCTGCCGAAATTGTTGATGTTTGACGAACCGTCTCTGGGACTTTCCCCCATATTGGTCCAGGAAGTCTTCGAGATCGCCAAACGGATCAACAAGGAAGGCGTCACTGTACTCCTGGTGGAGCAGAACGTCCGGCAAACGCTCACTTTTTGCGACCGTGCCTATGTGCTCGAAAACGGCAGGATCGTTTTGCATGGCACGGGCAAAGAACTGCTAAACGACGAACATGTTCGGGCAGCCTACCTGGGAATCTGAAAGGCCGCAGATCGCGAAGTGAGGTTTTCGTGCATGCGCATCGAGTGCATGAGTGGCGATATTCGCGCAGTGAAATCCGATATGATCGTCGTTCACCTGTTCGAAGAGGCCAATCAGTTGGACGGCGCAACAGGGGCGGTGGACGCGGCTGTCGGCGGCGCCCTGTCTGAGGCGATAAACGCAGGCGATTTCAAAGGAAAGACCGCAGAAACGTACTTCTTTCGTCCTTCGAAGGGGGTGGCGTCACCGCGGGTTCTCGTAGTTGGCCTCGGCAAGAAAGAGAAATTCACTTACGATATTGCGCGCCAGGTTGCGCTTCCGGTCCTTAAGACGGCCAAGCGTATGAAACTTTCAAGTATTGCCTCCATCGTACACGGCGCCGGGATCGACGGGTTTTCCCCGGAAACGGCCGCCTGTTTTTCCGCGCTTGGCTCGGCGCTTTCTTCCTTTGAATACGACCGATTCAAAAAAGAAAAAGGGCATCGCGTGTCTCGCTTCCTGTTCGTGGAGCAGGATGCGAAGAAGTTGCCGGAAGTTCGCGCCGGAGTTGTCCGGGGGGAACGCCTGGGAGAAGCGATCAACTGGGGTCGTGAACTTGTAGCCACGCCTCCAGCGTATTTGCGCCCTGACGATCTTGCCAAAGCCGCAAAAAAGGTCGGCGTCGGATTGCCGGCTCGCGTGGCATCCAAGATCCGTGTGCGTGTTCTGGGTGTACCGGAACTCGAGGCGTTAGGCTCCGGCGGCATCCTCGCCGTGGGGAAGGGAAGCCAGGCGCCTCCTCGGCTGATTACGGCTGAGTATCGGGGCGGTTCCTCCGGCGATAAATGGATCGCGTTGGTGGGGAAGGGGGTCACGTTCGACACGGGCGGGATTTCCCTTAAGAAGCCTGAAGGAATGGATAAGATGAAATACGACATGGCTGGCGCGGCGGCGGTACTTTCGACGTTGCGGGCTTGCGCGGCGCTTGGGATTCGCAGGAACATCTCAGCCGTGGTTCCAGCCGTTGAGAATATGCCGTCCGGCACGGCGTTTTGCCCTGGGGATATCCTTCAGCTTATGTCTGGAAAAACCGTCGAGATCCTGTCCACGGATGCTGAAGGGCGGCTGATTCTGGCCGATGCGCTTACGTATGCCCGCAAGAAATACAAACTTGAAGCCATGATTGATGTAGCAACCCTCACCGGAGCCTGTACTGTAGCTCTTGGGAGCGTCAACATTGGGATGATGGGAAACGACGAGGCGTTGATCGCGCGCATGAAGCAGGCTTGCGCGTCTTCAGGCGAAAAGGCGTGGGAACTGCCGCTTCACGAAGAATATTTCGAGCAGATCAAAAGCGAGGTTGGTGACCTGAAAAACTCCGGCGGGCCGGAGGCCGGTACTATCACCGCGGGATATTTTCTCAAAGAATTTGCGGAGGAAACCCCGTGGGCGCATTTTGATATCGCCGGCACCGCCTGGATCGATAAGGAAAAACGGGGGTATGCGCCGGGACCGTCCGGGGCGCCGGTCCGGTTGCTTGTAGAATTCCTTTCCAATACAAATGGTTGGTGACTGTGATGTCTGAAGTTTTCTGCGTTCAATGCAAAATTGTGGTTTCCGCTGAAAGCAAGGTCTGTCCTTTTTGTAAAGAACCGCTGGTTTCTTCTCTGGAGAAAAAGCAGCAGGATACTACGGATGTCCGAAAACGTCAGGGCAAGGTCCAGCAAGGGAACTTCTCTGCGTTCAAGGATTTGTGTCTGAAATATGGAAAATGGTTTGCGCTGGCTTTTCTCGTGCTGCTTATGGTTTTCGCTGTATTTGCAGGTTCCCTGTTGATGGTGAGGCCACCCATCGAAATCCCGAAGGATCCGGTTTTTTCGATCAAGGTGGAGAAGGTGAAGAAAGGATTGCGTATTGTCCTCCTGAAGGGCACGATTACGAACCGCGGAGAAGATATCCGTGATCTTTCTCTGCGGTCTCTCGGCGTGACGGCGGAGTTTGTGTTGAGCGACGGAAGAGTGGAAAAGAAACGGTTTTATCCCGAATCCCTCTACCGGGGAGATGGAACCCTGTTTCATGGCGAATCGGGCGTCTTCGAAATTGAAGTGCCGCCGGCGGCCAATGCTGTCACTCTTCGGGCGGAGATAGTGGACCTCGGAGAGGACCGTGTTTTCACCATTCCCATGCAACGCAAAAAAGTGCCTTCTGGAGCAAAAAAAAAGAAGTAGGCCGCCTTTAAGCGGTCTCCGGTAGATGTATAATTCCACCCTTGTTGCGTCCGATGAAAGAGGGGCGAAATGAAAAAGAATGAAGTTGATGTATTGAACATAGGTTTGCCGAAGGGAAGTCTGCAGGATTCCACCTTGCATCTGTTTCGGAAAGCCGGCTTCAATATTACAGTGGGCTTGCGCAGTTATGTTCCGGTGATAGACGATCCGGAGCTATCCGGCCTGTTGATCCGGGCGCAGGAAATGGCGCGGTATGTCCAGGATGGAATCCTCGATGTCGGGCTTACCGGCCGGGACTGGGTTCTGGAGCAAAACGCGCGCGTCAAGGAAGTGTGTACTCTCCTGTATGCCCGCGGAGGGTTGCGGCCCGTTCGCTGGGTCGTCGCCGTCCCCGAAGAATCCCCCATCAAGAGCTTGAAGGATCTGCAAGGTAAGCGCGTGGCGACGGAACTTGTCCAATTCACCAAGCGCTATCTAAAGAAGAAGGGAATCACGGCTCAAGTCGAGTTCTCCTGGGGGGCAACCGAAGTGAAAGCGCCGCGTCTTGCTGACGCGATCGTTGAACTGACGGAAACGGGCAGCAGCCTCCGGGCCAACAAGTTGCGTGTAGTGGATACCATTCTCGAATCGACCACGGTTCTGATAGCGAACCGGGAGTCGTGGAAGGATCCCTGGAAGCGGCAGAAAATTGAGAACATTGCGATGCTTCTTCAGGGGGCGCTTAGGGCTGAAGAGAAAGTAGGATTGAAGATGAACGTGAGTCGCGACAATATCGACCGGATCATAGAAGTGTTGCCGTCCCTCCAAAACCCTACGATCTCCACGCTTAGCAAGGATGGCTGGTTTTCCCTCGAAGTTATCGTCGACGAGAAGAAAGTGCGGGAATTGATACCGTTGCTGAAAAGCCGGGGCGCTTCGGGAATAGTGGAATATCCCTTGAACAAGGTGATTCCGTAGTTTCCTTTTCTAAATCGGCCGACGGCTCCGGCCACTGTGACGAGGCGCTGCTCACCGGATTGGAAAAGCTTCTGGCCAGAGGCTTGGGAGCGGACCTCGACCCAGACCCGATCCTTTTCCCTCATCGGTATGCCGATCCGCGTGATGCCGAGGTCGCCGCGTTTATCGCCGCTTCTTTCGCTTTTGGCGGCGTTCTCCAGATCCGCCGGTTTTTGGAGCGGCTGTTCGATGCCCTCGCGCCTTCCCCCTTCATTGCGTTGACGGCTTCCCGGCCGGTTCCGCCGGGAGCGGTTGCCGGTATGGGGCACCGGTTTATTTCCGCGGAAGGGGTCCACCGGTTCCTGTGCGTCATACGCGAAGGCCTTCTGGCCTGCGGGTCGTTCGAGGAGCTTTACCTGCGCGGGCGAGGAGAGGATACGCCTGACCTGCGACGGGACCTGGAGCGGTTCCTGGCATGGTTTCGGCGGAAGTGGGGAAACAGCCTTCCTAGGCAGCGCGATTTCATGTTTCCACGGCCAGAGCGCGGTTCGGCCTGTAAACGACACAATCTTTTTCTGAGATGGGTGGTGCGGGGACCGGACGGCGTGGATCTGGGGTTATGGAGGGCCGTGTCGCCGCGCGATCTTATTGTGCCGCTCGACACCCATATGGCGCAGATGGGGGAGCGACTGGCGTTGACCCGGCGCAGGACGCGGGACTGGCGGATGGCCGAAGAGATAACCCGGGCCTTGAGCGCGGTCCGGCCGGAAGATCCGGTCGCGTTCGATTATCCATTGACGCGAATCGGCATCTTGCGGGTTTGCACCATCAAACGCAAGGGACATTGTCCATCCTGTCCCCTGATTCCTTTGTGCCGACGTAATTCCTGTTTCATGTCAAAACCGCTTTGATTTTCTGTTTGGAACTGAAATGCGAAAACCAGGGGCGCTGCACAGAAGTGCGAAGCATGTCGAGTGATTTTCGACAAGACCGCGCTCTTGCCGAAAACCACATAAATTGAAATTACAGGAGTAAATTTTGATTTAGAAGAGGAGTATGACAAAGTATGGAAATGATTGTTGGCACCATAATATACTGATGAGATATATTTGATCGCGTAGGCTCTGATGCAAACGCTATAAATTAGGAGTACACAAATGTCTGTAAAAAAAATGAAAATCGGCGAGATTCTGGTTGCTGCGGATATTATCAAAAGGGAACAGCTAAACGATGCCCTTCATAGCCAAAACCAGCTTGGAGGGACGCTTGGAGAAAACCTGATCCGCCTTGGGTTTGTCGGTGAGGGAGATCTTCTTAAGTTTCTTTCCGAACAGATGGGATTTCAGCACATCAACCTGGAGAAAGTAGAGATCCCCGCTTCAATACAACGCCTGGTCAACGCGGAAACGGTTCGCCTGCGCCGCCTGCTGCCCATCGGGTTCGAAGGAAAGAACCTGGTCGTGGGAATGGTTGATCCCACCGACATTACTGCGCTTTCGGATGTCGAGTTTCAAACCGGACACAGGAACAAGGCGGTCGTTCTTTCGGCTAACCAGTTCGAGCAGGCGCTGGCGTTTTTCCAGACGAAAGGTTACGGAACCGTAACTTTGAAGTTCGAAAGGGACGCGGCGCAAGATCGTCCCCTTGAGGAGCGCAATCTTGCCAGCATGCTTTCGCTTCTCCTGGCTTGGAACGGACAGGATCTACACCTTTCCGCCGGAGCCGTCCCGTCGGTTCGGGTCGATAACGAAATCCGCAGGCTCAACCTTCCGGCCATGAAGCCCTCGGAAGTCGAGCAGATGATCATGGCGATACTTTCCCCGGAGCAAAAACGGGCTTTCCAGGCGAACATGGAGCTTGATTTCGCCTTTTCCATACAAGGGATAGGCAGATTCCGCTGCAACCTGTACAGGCAACGCAGTTCCGTCGCTTTCACCGCGCGTCACGTTTCGGAAGCTATTCCGTCCTCGGTCGACCTGGGGCTCCCCGACTTTTTGAAGGAATATGCTTTGAAGCAGCAAGGACTTATCCTTGTCACCGGCCCCAGCGGTCACGGCAAATCCACTACACTTGCATGGATGGTGGAAGTAATAAACAGGGAGCGAAGGTCTAACATTATTACGATCGAAGATCCTGTCGAGTTCACCTTCAAACATAAGAGTTCCAACGTGAATCAGCGGGAGGTAGGGACGGACACACGGTCTTTCGCGGAAGGACTGAGGCACATCTTCCGCCAGGACCCCGACGTAATCGTGATCGGCGAGCTTCGGGACTACGAAAGTATATCTATCGCGCTGACCGCCGCCGAGACCGGTCACCTGGTGATCGGCACGCTGCATTCCATGAACGCCACTACGGCGGTGGATCGTATAGTAGACGCTTTTCCCGCTAACCAGCAGCCGCAGATTCGCGCGCAGCTTTCGGAATGCCTGCAGCTAGTTTTCTCCCAGCGGCTTCTGAAGCGCGCAAGCGGCGTTGGGCGGGTTATGGCTTGGGAAAAGATGTCCACCTCCATTCGTATCCGCAATGCCATACGTGAAGGCAAGGTTCCCCAGCTTCGCAGCATGATGCAGTCCAACCTGGAAGAGCTGGTTTCCATCGACTCTTCATTGGCGGAGTTGGCCGCCGCCGGAAAGGTCAAATACGAAGAAGCCTTGAAGTTTGCCGACAACCCTGGCTACCTGAACGAACTGCTGAAACACAAAGGCTCCTTCAAGTGATAGGCAAAAAGATACGCCTGGAGCGGATTCTCGACCGAAACACCGGGCGGACGGTGATCGTTCCGCTGGATCATGGCGTTACGGTCGGTCCGATTCCGGGATTGGTACAGATTCCTCCGGCGGCCAATCTGATAGCCGACGGCGGCGCCAACGCGGCTGTACTCCATCGCGGAGCCGCCATGTTCGGGCATCGCGGCTATGGCAAGGATCTGGGTTTCATACTGCACCTTTCCGCCAGCACCACGCTGTCGCCGGATTCCAACCGCAAGGTTCTGGTCGCCACGGTGGAGGACGCGCTTCAAATGGGCGCGGACGCCGTATCTATCCATGTGAATCTTGGGGCCGAGGACGAGGCGCAAATGCTCAAGGATTTTGGGACCGTCTCCAGTTCGTGTCAGCGTTGGGGAATGCCGCTTCTCGCGATGATATACACGAGAGGGCCCAAGATCCGAAACGAATATGACGTGAAATATATCCGGCACGCGGCTCGGGTTGGAGCAGAGATGGGAGCGGATATCATAAAGGTTCCTTATACCGGCTCTCCCGAGACGTTTTTGGAAGTAATACAGGGGTGCGCTTCTCCCGTGGTCATCGCGGGCGGAGAAAAAGCGAAAAGCGACGAGGACATCCTGCGCATGGTCCACGGCGCGGTGACGGCTGGAGGCGCGGGAGCGTCGATCGGGCGCAATGTCTTTCAGCATAGCTCTCCCGCCGCTATGGTGAGGGCTATCGCGGCAATCGTTCACAGCGGGGCTTCGGTGAAAGAGGCGCTTGCCTTGACAAAGAGGAAGCCTGTTTGAGTTTTCCGCGGCTATGGGCCCGCATAATTCCATGGGATAAGGCGGTGGCGGTTTCGGCTCTCGAATCGGGGGCGGAAGCGCTATGGTTGCCGGACGGTTTTGCCGGTGACGCTCGCGCGCTTGGTCGTGTAACGACCGTCTGCGGCGACGGAGATCTGCGCGAAGGGACCGATTTTCGGGTAACCCGCATTGAACGGAAGGAGGACGAGGAACTGATTGCCTCCGCTCCTCCAGACGTTGTCTGGGTGGTTTTTCCCACGGAGGGAGAGATCATTCCTCTCGAAAATCTCGTTGCGTTGGGCAGAAAGATTCTGGTCGTGTCGAAAACCGTACAGGAAGCGGCGTTGTATCGCGGTGTTCTGGAGCGTGGAGTGTATGGGCTGGTGCTGGATTCCCGGAATCCATCGGAGGTGCGGGAGATGGCCGGGGAGTTCCGGGCGCGCGTGGATGATATGCCCCTGACGACAGCCCGCGTGACCGAAGTAACTCCTCTTGGGATGGGCGACCGCGTATGCGTGGATACGTGCACATGGATCGATGGCAACCGTGGACTGCTGGTGGGGAACAGCAGCGCGGGGCTGTTCCTCATATGCGCGGAAAACATTCCCAATCCGTATGTTTTTTCGAGGCCCTTCCGCATCAACGCCGGAGCGGTCCATTCGTATTGTCGGATACCCGGAGACCGTACCGCGTACCTCTCGGATCTTTCGGCGGGATCCGGTGTTATCCTTGTCGACGAGGCGGGCAGAGGAGAAATCGCACATGTTGGCCGGGTGAAAGTGGAGCGGCGGCCTCTTTTATTGCTTAGGGCGGTGGCGCCGTCGGGTAACGAGTATTCCGTTGTCCTGCAAAACGCGGAGACAATTCGGCTCGTGGGTCCAGGAGGTGTTGCGACCTCGGTTGTCAGTATCCGGCCGGGAGATGAAGTAATGCTGATGGAGGAGCGCGCGGGAAGGCATTTCGGGGTTGCCGTCGAGGAAACCATTAGGGAAAAGTGACGGCATTATGGAATAGGAGAAGGGAGAATCCATGTTTGGTCTTGGTTTTTGGGAACTGATCGTCATCCTTGTGATCGTGTTGCTTTTATTTGGCGCCAGGAGGTTGCCGGAGGTAGGTTCAGGCATCGGCGCAGGTATAAAAAACTTCAAGAACGCGATGAAGAACGAAGAAGACGATAAAGAAGAAAATAAAAATTCCGGCTAGAGTCGCTCTAGCCGGAAGGTAAGTTGTTTCGAACAGTTTGAAACAGAGAAAGGGGAGCGCCCTTTCTCTCTCTCCTTATGGGGTTTCGTTTGCCTCGATCTTGTAGCTTTTGAAGCTTTCAGGCGCGTCGAAAAACAACACCATGAACGGAATGGTTCTACCCGGCGTGATGTCCACATTTGACAGGTGTTCGCCAAGGGGGTTTGCAAGCGTCTTTTCGAGCGCGCTCCGGGTTTCTGTTTTTATTCTTGCTCCCGACACCACGTTCCCCGCGTGTACCGACTGCTCCATCATGACGCTGCCGTCGCTATCCAAAAGCGATGCGTAGATTCGAATCCCGCTTTTGACGACCGAGGAAAGATTGGTTACCTGTCCCCTGACTACAAAGATCCTCTGCGAAGATCTTCCGCTGTCGTAGTATCCGATCACGTTATTCACTTCGTAATGTGAAATCGGGGCCTCTGTCTTTCCGAAGACTTTTTCGTTGAACATGACAACAATTTCGTCGGAGATGGTTCCGGCAAGTTGTCTGCCTTGTTCATTGAAGCCGAAGTAATATCCCGCTACGCTCAACAGGGCAAGCAGAAGCACGACTCCCGCGACACGAAGAAACCGGGAGCCTGACTGCGCCTGGGTGTTTTTGGCGGACGGCTTCGACGGCTTCGTTGCGGCGTAGATCTGTTCGGGTGTTTCTTCATGGATATTTTCCTCATGGACATAAGGAGGAGCGGGATCGGGTTCCGTGTCCGGCGTGTATACATAGGAAGGAGTATCGTTTCCTTCCACGGAGATATCGCTTGCCGCCGGGGGCGGGGACGCGTCATCAGCCGCTTCGAAGGCTGTTCTTTCAAGGAACAGGTCTTCCGCTTCCGGTTTAGAAGCGATCGATTTGGAGATGTCGGAGGGTTTTAAGACAGGCGGCGTCTGCTGCGTATTCATTGCAAGCAAATCGAGCGTCGCATTTGGCGTCATATCAGGCGCATCGTCCTTGAACGCGGAAGTCTCCAACTCATCATCAAACGATAACTCTTCCGGCATATCGGATATATCGGGCGCTGGTTTCGTTTCCTCTGGCGCCTTAAAGCTTGGCAGGGGTTGCGTTTCCAGCTCCAGGAATAAGTCGGCGTCTTCATCCATGGGCTGTGCCGGCTGCTCATTCACTGAAGGCGACTCGTCTGCCACTTCTGATGCCAGATCAAACGGTT
>Ga0123353_10008532_pt1 | contig 14010 bp, 10 predicted proteins | sample TergutLab28metaG_3_FD_92763 | JGI IMG/M metagenome (GOLD analysis project Ga0123353, IMG submission 92763) | Labiotermes labralis P3 segment gut microbial communities from Petit-Saut dam, French Guiana - Lab288 P3 | ecosystem: Host-associated > Arthropoda: Insects > Digestive system > Gut ... | reverse complement strand
TCTTTTTAAAGTCCTCATACGTCAAACTATTCAGTTCAACCATGACGGGGAAACGCCCCTGCAACTCCGGAATCAAATCGCTGACGGCGGCGATATGGAAGGCCCCCGACGCGATAAACAGCACGTAATCCGTCTTGACCGCGCCGTACTTTGTCATCACCGTGCTGCCCTCGACAATCGGCAAAATGTCGCGCTGCACCCCCTCGCGCGACACGTCCGGCCCGTGCGAAGACCCCTTGGACGTGATTTTGTCGATTTCATCAATAAAAATAATCCCGTCCTGCTCTGCTCTCCGCACCCCCTCGGCGGCGATGGAATCCATGTCCAAATACTTCTCCGCCTCCTCATTGGTCAGTGCCTCTATCGCCTGCTTGACGGTCAGCTTCCTTTTTTTCTTACGTTTGGGGATAAGCCCGCCCATCATCTCGCTAATGTCGATTTGCATCCCCGTGCCGGGCATAACCTCGGTCGGCTTGTGCGGCGCTTCCATTTCGAGTTCGATTATCACTTTATCAAGCTTGCCGCTCGCCATATCCTCGTACACCGTCGCCTTTATAATTTCGTCGGCGGTGTCGGCGGCATTTTTTTTACGGGCTGCGATAAGCGCGTCGGCGATGCGTCTTTCCGCCGTGGCGCGCGCCTTTTCGCGTACCTCCGCCATCTTTTCCTCGCGCACAAGGCGTACGGCGACCTCGGCGAGTTCGCGCACCATAGACTCGACGTCGCGGCCCACGTACCCGACCTCGGTGAATTTTGTCGCCTCCACCTTCAAAAATGGCGCCTTGACCAATTTAGCAAGGCGGCGGGCGATTTCGGTCTTGCCCACCCCCGTAGGCCCCTTCATGATGATGTTTTTGGGGGTAATTTCCGCCTTTACCTCCTCCGGCAGCATTGACCTGCGGTAGCGGTTGCGTAACGCGACGGCGACCGAGCGTTTTGCGGCGGTCTGGCCTATTATGAACCTGTCCAGTTCGTCAACTATTTGTTTGGGCGTAAGCTCCATGTTTGTTTACCTCTTTTTTTTGTGATGTTGTTCTATACTCGTTTTTGTTTCTCGTTGTCTTTCATTTTATTTCTTTTGCCATTTGGCATAAAGTTTCGTTTTTTGATAAATAACTTCACCGCCCTCATTGAATAATTCATTAGGCAACCTATCGACCTCAAAAATCCATTTATTTATACATTCCGTTTCTTTATACCAACCCGCAAAGTCATAACTCTCTCTAACAGGCTTTTGCGGGACAAATTCGATTTTATCGCCATAATCAACATCGTCTATCCAAAAAACACCTTCTTCATAATTAAGCACATACTCTATATTGGCAGGCGGATATACGGTCGAACCTTCCTGATTTTTGCGAAACTCATAAATAAATTCGGGGATATATATAGTGGCATTCGCAGCCCCGCTCTTAGACCAAGAACTGGTTGAACCTTCATCATCAATCATAATAATTTTTGTTAAATTAGCACAGTCCCAAATTTTGACTTGAGATGAAACTTCAATTTTTGATGATGAAAAAAACACCTTTTCTAAATTATCACTTCGTAAAGGTTGTGTCATTCTCCAAAATGCCATGTTTGTACCGGCCCCCTCTCCAACTTGCACCTTTCGTCCGTTATAATACTTGGGGATAACCAACACTTTTTGTTGGCGTCCCCTTTCCGTCAATCCGGTAATCACAGCCAATTTTGAATCGCCGCTGCCCCTATAACGATAATTAAAATATTCGTCCGACCCCGAACACCCCGCAAATGTCGCCGCCGTCGTAAGCACCAATAAAACGCTCAAAATCAGCGCCGTTATCCGTTTAATAGTTAAAGATTTTTTCATAGTCTACCTCCCTAAAAAAACGTACTTTATTTGTTGTCACAGGACGCAGCACCCCGACATGCCGTGTATTATAGTTGTATCGTCATTACAAGGAGCGAAGCGACGTAGTAATGACGGTTAAAAACCCCGTCCTTAACTCCATAATACAAATTCAGCGGTGCGGCGGGAGCAAGCCGCTCTACTATTGGACGACCACCGGTCGCCTCTGTCCTAACGCGAAGCGAAGGATCTTACCCCAGCCTTCATTGAGCATTGCGCATTGCGCATTGTGCATTGTGCATTGCCCCCTACACTTCTTCCAAAACAATGTTCCCATTCGTAAACACGCATAACTCCGACGCAATCTTTATCGCCTTTTCGGCAATGGTTCTCGCGTCCAAATCGGTGTTGTCGGCAAGCGCCCGCGCCGCCGCAAGCGCGTAATTGCCCCCGCTGCCGATGGCGCAAATGCCGTTTTCCGGCTCTATCACGTCGCCCGTGCCGCTGACCACAAATATCGCGTCCGCGTCCGCCACAATAAGCATGGCTTGCAGCTGCCTTAAAGCCCTGTCGCCGCGCCAAAGCTGGGCAAGCTCGACCGCGCTGCGCATAAGGTTGCCGCTGAATTTGTTCAACATTTGCTCGAACTTTTCACACAGGGTAAACGCGTCCGCGACAGAGCCCGCGAATCCCGCCACAACCTTGTCGCCATAAAGCCGCCGCAGTTTGACCGCGTTGCTTTTCATGATGACGCTTTCGCCCATCGTGACCTGTCCGTCGCCCGCAATAGCCGTTTTGCCACCACGTCTAATGCCGACAATGGTTGTCCCTTTTAATTCCGTCATGTTCGTATTCTCCGTTTTTGTAGTTTGCCCAAAGATTATACCACAACCGCCGCGCAAAATCAAATCAATTTTAGGGCTGTAAAAAATTCCCCTCATTGAGGGGAATTATAAGGGGTCAATTTTTATTTAAAATCTGACCGTCCCTTTACCCTATCCACTCTATCCCCTACCCTTTCCTTCTCCCCGCCAGCTCTCAATCACCTCCACCGCCCGCCGCGCCATTTCCTCTTTGCGCCGTTTTTTATCCCTGATTTTCACCTCTAACGGCGGCAGAAGCCCAAAGTTTGCGTTCATTGGCCTAAAATCCTCATTTTCCCGCGACAAATACCCAATCAGCGAGCCGCTCACCGTCGTTTTGGGTAAAACAAAGTCAACCCCCCGCAATTTAGCGTCCAACATCAACGCGGCTATATGCCCGCACATAATTGACTCGACATACCCCTCTACCCCGGCGAGCTGCCCCGCGACAAACACAAGCGGCGCAACCTTTAATGACAAATCGGGATTTAACGCAAGGGGGGCATTGATGTAACTATTCCTGTGCATAACACCGTACTTTAAAAATTCAGCATTTTTCAAAGCGGGAATAAGCGAAAACACCCGTTTTTGCTCGCCAAACTTCAAATTTGTCTGAAAGCCCACCATATTGTACATCCCGCCCGCCACTGTCTCCTTTCTTAACTGAACCAAGGCATAGGGGCGCTTCCCGCTCTCGTCATATAATCCCACAGGCTTTAAGGGACCAAACCGTAGCGTGTCAAACCCCCGCCGAGCCATTTCCTCAATCGGCATACAGCCCTCGAATATCTCGCCCCTTTCGAACTCATGCTTTATCGCTTTTTCGGCTTTTATCAGCCCATCAACCAACGCCGCGTATTCGTCCTTTGCCAAAGTACAGTTAATATACGCTCCCGCGTTTGTATTTTCGTCACCATTTTCGCCTTTACCTGATACCTTATCCCCGCTTTTGCCATATCTATCGCCGACAAAAGCATACCCCATGTCCACACTTTCGCCGTCAATAATCGGCGCGGAGGCGTCAAAAAAATAAAGCGACTGCCCCGTAAGCCTCTCCAAAAACGACAAAAGCGACGGCATAATCAACGGTCCCGCCGCCAAAATAGTGGGGCAGTTTTTGTCGATTTCATTCGTCAGAGCGGAAACAAATTCTATATCGGCGTTTTTTAGAACCATCTCCGTCACATAACGCGAAAATAAAGCGCGGTCGACTGCCAGTGCCCCGCCCGCGGGTACGGCAAAAGCGTCCGCCATCCTAATCAGCGGACTGTTCAAAATCCGCATTTCTTGCTTTAATATGCCGCTCGCGGTCAGTAGGTCGTTGCTCTTAAACGAATTACTGCACACGACCTCGGCAAAATCTTTGTTACTATGCGCAGGGGTGAAAATATGCGGCTTGCAATCAATCAGCTTGACCTTATGCCCCAAACGGGAAAGTACAAGCGCGGCTTCACACCCGCTTAACCCAGCGCCCACCACCGTAATTCGGCTCAACTCGCCGTATCCTCCGCTTCCCTCACATTTTCAACATTCTCCAATTCACCTACCTTAATCTTATATCCGCAACTTTTGCCGCAAACATGGTACATTCCGTCCCTACGGTTTCGTAGCACCATATAGCCGTCGCAATCGGGGCACTTTTCCATTACAGGACGCGCCGACGAAGTGAATTTGCAGTTAGGATAGCCGCTACAACCGTAAAAAATCGATCTTGCGTGTCTTTTCACCATAGGCTTGCCACATATCGGACAGGGCGGCAGACCTTCCCCTGCCGCGACACCGTCCCCGTTACCCTCTTCCTTACGGCGTGCCGAGGTGTCACGCCCTACGTCCGTCCGCCCCTCGGCCCCTGACCCCTGACCCTTGACCCTCTCTCCGCCGTCCGTGTTCTTAATATTTTTACACTTGGGATACGACGGACAGGCCAAAAACTCACCATACTTGCCGTTTTTAAACACCATTTTCGCACCGCACAGCTCGCACACGACGTCGGACTCCTTGACTTTGACCTCAGTCGGATGTCCTCCCTCGTCGATTTGCTGCGTATACCGGCACTTAGGAAAACCGCTGCACGCCAAAAACCTCCCGAACCTACCGCTGCGGTACACCATTTTCGCCCCGCATTTACAGCACACAAACTCGCTTTCTTCGTCCGGCTCTTTATCACCAAACGCCGCGCGAACCTTCTCGTCCAGTCCGATGTAAAAATCACTGACCATGTTCTGCCATACCTCGCCGCCGTCCTCGATTTTGTCCAGTTTGCTCTCCATGTCGGCGGTAAATTTAATGTCCATGATGTCGGGGAAATACTTGATAAGATAATCCGTCGCCTGCATCCCGAGCTGCGTTGCCTTTAAAAACTTGCCATCCTTTTCGACGTATTCGCGGCTCACTATCAGCGTGATGGTGGGCGTGTAGGTGGCGGGACGGCCTATCCCCTTTTCCTCCATGGTCTTGATCAGGCTCGCCTCCGTATAGTGCGACGGGGGCTTGGTGAACTTCTGTTCCGTCTTGTATTCGATAAAGTGCAACAAATCGCCCTCCGCCATAATAGGCAGACCCGCGATACCGCCCTCTTCCTCTTTCTCCTCCTCGAAACTGTGGTAAACGGCGGTAAAACCCGCGAAAATAAGGCTTTTCCCCGTGACTTTGAACCCGTAATACCCACATGAAATGTCCACCGTGAGCGAATCGTACTCGGCGGGGCTCATCTGGCTTGCCAGGAACCTATCGTAAATCAGCTTGTACAGTTTGTACAAACCGTCGGCGATAACCCCTTTAAGGCTTTCGGGCGTGCGGTGGACGCTGATAGGGCGGACTGCTTCGTGCGCGTCCTGCGCCCCCTTTTTTGAGGCGTAAATATTGGGCTTATTCGGAATAAATTTGCCACCGAACTTCTCGCCGATAAAGGCGCGCGCCTCGTGCATCGCGTCGTCGGCAACCCTTGTAGAGTCGGTTCGAATATAAGTGACTAACGCGACCTTGCCCTCGTTAGGCAAATCCACACCCTCGTACAGGCTCTGGGCGTTAGCCGCGCTTTGTTTAAGGCTCATGCCAAGCTTGTTCATCGCGTCTTGCTGCATAGACGACGTGATAAAGGGCGCGGGCGGACGGGCAAGCGTCACCTCGCGCTTGACCCCTGTAACCGTGTATTTGCCGCCGTTAAGTTCTTTTTTGACGCCCTCGACGTCGTTGGCGCTGCCGAGTTTAATTTTTTTTCCGCCCTTGGTGACTAAAGCCGCCTTAAAGGGTTTAATTTCCTTCTTGTCCTCGAACTTTTCTAAAACCGACCAAAAATTCCAGTATTCCTCCGGCTTAAACGCGGCAATTTCGCGGTCGCGGTCAACAATCAGGCGCAAGGTAACCGATTGGACCCTCCCTGCCGACAGCTTGTTTTGAATCCTCTTACATAAAAGCGGCGAGACCTTATAACCAACAAGACGATCAAGCACCCGCCGCGCCTGCTGCGCGTCCACAAGGTCGAGGTTGATGGGGCGCGGGTTCTCGAGCGCGGTCGATACCGCCTTTTTGCTTATCTCGTTAAAGACTATCCGCGCCTTTTTGTCCTCGGGGATTTTGAGCAAAGTCGCGACGTGCCACGAAATAGCCTCGCCCTCGCGGTCGGGATCGGTCGCAAGCAAAACTTCCTCGGCGTGCGCTGCCTCTCCTAACATTTTTTTGACGACGTCCTTTTTTTCGGCGATAACCTCGTAGCGCGGCTTAAAATTATCCTTGACGTCCACCGCCATGGTGCCGCTGGGCAGATCCCGCACATGCCCTTTTGTAGCAAAAACCTTGTACCCCTTGCCAAGGTACTTTTCGATAGTTTCCTTTTTTCCTATACCTTCGATGATGACGAGTTTCAATGTTTTTCTCCCTAAATAGTTGAGCATTCTTATTCCAATCTATACCTATTATTCGGCAGCCTTCTGACCACTCCCTTTAATTCCAGCGAAAATAGCAAACCGTTAAGCTCGGCGGGGGGAAAGCCGCTTTGCAAAACAAGGTCGTCGAAGCCAGTTTCGCCGCTAACCAAAAGACTATAAATGTTTTGCTCGGAAAAGTCAAGAGAAATTGCCGTATTTTTTTGCCCTTTTAAGCCAATATTTATCCTCAAATCGCTCATTATGTCCGCCGCGGACAACGCGACTCCCGCCTGACCGGACCGCAAAAGACGGTTAGACCCCACGGATTTGACGCTGAAAATGCCGCCCGGCACGGCGTAAACCTCTCTGCCCTGCTCAAGCGCGTACCCCGCCGTGATAAGCGCGCCGCTTTTTTCGCCCGCCTCAATCACCACCACCGCCATACTTAACCCACTGACGATGCGGTTGCGCTCCGGAAAGGTATACTTTGTGGGGCAAAAATCGGGCGGGTATTCGCTAATTATAATCCCGCCTTTTTCCAGCAGCTTTTCCGCCAGATTTTGTGAATACGCGGGGATGAATTTGTGTCCGCCTCCGAGCACCGCCGCCGTGGTGCCTATCTCCGCCGCCGCCTCGTGCGCATAAGAATCCGCACCCGTCGCTAAGCCGCTGACCACAGTCACGCCGCTTGCGGCAAAGTCGAAGGCAAACTTTTTAGCGGCGTCCTTGCCGTAACTCGACACCGCCCTTGTCCCCACCACCGCGACGCAGGGCTTGTCCAAACAGGGTAGGTCGCCGCGATAATACAGCACGACGGGCGGACAAACCTCCGCTTCTTTCAGGCGGTGTGGGTATTTTTCACTCGCAAGCGTCAACAATTTTATATCGTACTTGTATAATTCCCCAAGTTTTTCGTCCAAAAAATCGGGGCTTTTACTTTTTACTAAGACTTCGGTATATTTCCCAAAAAACTCCCCTAACGCCTTATCCCGCCCTATTTCAAAATAGATTTTCTCCGGCGAAAAAACGGACAACGCGACGGTAAGCTTCCTCGCGCCCACCCCCGCCAGCGATAGCCAGTAATATATTTTGTTGTCGTTTATTTCGCTCATTTTCTTTTAAATGGTTGGTGTAGATTCTCGAGTGTTTGCTTCGTCTGTTTTTGTTTTGGCATAATTATTTTTCTCCATTATTCCGCTGAGAACAATTATTAAACGGTCGCGTTGAATAATCGGATAAGTAAATATTTTGCCATTCGTAAAATACAATTCAAACATTGTAAAACCCCTCTTTTTCCCCGTAATCGTAAAACTTTGCAAATCCGCAAAGTCATATTTATATATCTTTGCTCTAAAGACAATCACTATTTCAGTTTCGGTTATGCCAAATGAATGCTTCAATCTTTTTGAAATACTGAAGAAAATAATGAAAAAAATTTTACTACCCATGCCACGACAATAAACGCAGTAATTCCATATCGTGCGGGGTCTGTAGGATCGTCAATCCAACTAAAAATTACACTTGCAGTCGCCCCACTCGTGCATACACACAAAATGATTGAAAGCATAATTCCAAGTTTTCTTCGGCTTCTTTCGTAAAAAATCCAGTTATTAGTTTCCATGTTTTTTATTGGCTCCTTTGATAAATTAAAATATCACTTTGCCCTCTATCAAGGAAGTATTCGTGGGGCACTCTTTTTTATGTCATCCTGAGCGCAGCGAAGGATCTTGTCCTTATTTCATAAGCGGTTGTGATTACCAATAAAGATCCTTCGCTGCGCTCAGGATGACATAAGGGGGGCTCAGGATGACATAAGGGGGGCTCAGGATGACATAAGGGGGGTCGGGATGACAAATGGGAAAGCTCCACTCTCTAACCCAACCTTCGTTGTGCATTGAGCATTGCGCATTAAACATTACTTCGCATACCCCCTATCCAACGTCCTATACCCTATCGCCTCCGCGACGTGCCCCGGCTGAATGTCCAAGCTCCCGTCCATGTCCGCCGCCGTTCTCGCAACCTTCAAAATGCGGTTATAAGCCCGCGCCGACAGCCCCATTCTTTCAAAAGCGGCGCGCAAAATGCTCTCACACTTTGCGTCCAAACGGCAAAAGTCGCTTACCATGGCGTTGGTCATTCGGGCGTTGCTATAAATCCCCAAGTCCTTAAATCTATGTAGCTGTATACCCCGCGCCGCGTTCACCCGTTTTTTGATAACTTCCGACGGCTCCTCCTCGAAGTTCCCCGACAAATCGTCATAACTGACATTGCTAACCTCGATGTGCATATCGATTCTGTCCATCAAGGGGCCCGACAGCCTTGACAAATACCTCGCCACTTGGGCGGGATTGCACACGCATGCGTCGCTCCCGTGACGGCCGCAAGGACATGGATTCATACTTGCGACAAGCATAAAGTTGGCGGGGTATTCCACCGTACGGGCGGCGCGGGAAATGGTAATCACGTTGTCCTCTAAGGGTTGCCGCAAAATCTCCAAAGTGTCGCGGGGATATTCGGGCAATTCGTCCAAAAATAACACCCCGTTGTGCGCCAAGCTTATCTCGCCGGGTTTCGCGGACGGTCCCCCGCCCGTAAGCGCAAACTTGCTGCTGGTGTGGTGCGGCGTCCGAAAGGGGCGGTTCAAAATTATCCCCACGTTGTCGTCAAGATACCCCGCCACCGAGTGAATTTTTGTGGTTTCAAGCGCTTCCGACACCGTCAAATCGGGCAAAATGGTGGGGAGACAGCGCGCAAGCATGGTTTTTCCGCCGCCCGGGGGACCAATCATCAGCATATTGTGTCCGCCTGCCGCGGCAATCTCGAGCGCCCGCTTTGCCGCGTACTGCCCCCGCACATATTTTAAGTCCTCTTTGTACCCTATATTGGACGTAATCTCAAAAATATTTTGTTTTTCGACGGGTGGCGAGTTTGTCAGCCCGCTTTCTAAAAACGCCGCGACCTCGCGCAACGTAGAAAAGGCATATACGTCTATCCCGTCGATAAAGGACGCCTCTTTTTCGTTGCCTTTTGGGACGATTATCGTCTTGTACCCCGCAGTCCGCGCCGCGATTATGATGGACATGACCCCCATGACCTGCCGAATCTCGCCGTAAAGAGACAGCTCGCCCACGATTATAATGTCCTTGAACGTGGAAAAATTAAGCTGCCCGGTAGCCGACAAAATCCCCACGGCTATGGGCAAATCATAAATCGCCCCCTCCTTGCGCACGTCGGCGGGGGCGAGGCTTATCGTGATTACGCGCGGCAAAAACAAAAAGCCGCTGTTTTTTATCGCGCTTTTTACCCTTTCCTTGGATTCCTTTATGGCGGCGTCAGGAAGCCCCACCATCTCGATGCGCGGCTGCCCCTTGTTTATGTCAATTTCTACGGTGACGTCATAGCCCTTTATGCCCATCAGTCCGTAGCTTGTAATTCTAGCAAGCTTCATGTCATTCCTTTATCGCCTGCGGCACTTATTATTATATTGATGAACGACCGATGGCCGGCCCTACAGATTGCTATAATCCGCCGTTCATAGTTTTATTCAACATTCATGATTTTAACGCGACTGTTTAGGGGCGGGCACTGCCCGTCCGCAGAAACCAAAGGTGAACCCAAGCAAAAGTGTTCCCCCACTTGTACCGTTCTTACTTCAATCTGAACCAATCCCCGACAGACTCGCCAAAGCTGTCGTTCTGGGGGGCAAACAATAACCGTTTGTTGCTTATACTGACGTCAAGCGCTACCAAGGTGAAATACAGGTGGGTAAGCACTGCAAGCACCGTGCAAACCGTGTTCATTACCGTGCCAAAGGTGGAGTCGGACAGAAACGCGCTGCCTTCGCCCAACGCAAATTCCTTTATCGAAACGACGGTGAAATACCCCGCGTTTACCATTACCGCACAACCATTGATTATCATCACAAACGCCAAAAGCGAGAAAATATGCAGTATTCTCTTGTCCTTTACAAGCGCGAACGCAAGGAGTAGCGCCGCCAAAACGGGCAGCAGGCTCATTTCCGACATGCCCATCGAATACACGCTTAACGTCACAAACACATAGCACGCGATAAGCACCATGTTGGCTCGGTTTTTGCGGCTGCTGTACATAACGTAGACCAAAGCGGTGGCGATTGCCATAAACCCAAAGCCGATAAGCCCGCGCACCACACCCGATACGTTTTCGCCTATATGCGCGTTATTCATGCCGAACAGGTTGTAAATCTTAAAGGCATTAATGCCGAAAAAGTCCACTCTGGAAAACGGATAAATATAAATTTGGGCAAACCATGTAAAAAAGTTGTATTCCGCGCCGCCCAACATAGGCAGGCTGACAAGGTACATCACAATCAAAGACCCGATAATATAAACGGGAATACGGTAGGCAAGCCCCCTTTCTGCGTCAAAAAAGCACTCCTTAAATGTCATTTTTGCGGGAGTATTATTATCCTGCGGCTTCTTCGCGTTTTGGGCGATTTTGCCCGTTGTGCCGCCCTTAAATTCAGCCCGCATAGCCTGCTTTTTCGCTTCGCGGTCAAGCTTTAGCCCGCGGATAAAATGGTAGGCGTAAAAAACGGCAAACACGGGCAGGAAATACAACGCCTCAATCGCCGTCAAAAGCGTCAAGCCATATGCCACGGTAAGACCCAAAAAGTTTTTTTGCGTCATAAAATACAACGACAAAAGTATAAGCAGCGACAGTATGGATAAGTGGCTTCCCCACATCGACGACCCAAAGAAGAAGATGGGGCAAAGCGCGTAAATTGCCGACAGCCCAAGCGCGACATGACCGTTGCTATATTTTTTGGCGATTTTAAAAAGTACCATGACGGCGACGGTGTCGCAAAGCATATACGGCAGGCGGATAAACACCTGCATCCATACATTGCCGACGGGACTGACGATAGAATAATCAAATGCACCGAAAAGCTTCAAAATACCGCCCATGACAATGCCAAGATAGCCGGGCAATGGATAAATGTTGCCGGGCTCGACAGTGCCGGCAAAAACCTTGTGAATAAAGGTGTACAGCTCTAAAAGCCCGCGCTCGCTCATGTGGGGCTGCGCCGCTTTTATGCCCAAATACCCCACGGTAGCAAGGCTGAAGGCGACGCGTATCGCAAAGCCGACGCCAGACACCGCGAAGGCGGCGTCCGTGATTCTCATTTTTTTCCCAAGGGTTTTTCTGTCGGGCTTGTTTACGTTAGCCGCGATAAACCATACGCCTATAAAGACGCATATGAGAGTCACCAACCCCAAAAAGACTAACATTACGATGTCGTTAATATCGATAGTGCCGTCGAGCGCTGACAAAATAAACATTTTTGACTCCTGTAAAAGACATGAATTTGTAAATTCCGGTTTATTATAGCAAAGGTGTGGGGCGTTTTGCAAACGATTTTTATTAGCAGTATAAGAGATAAGTGCGGATATGACGGATTTTGTGGAAAATTTTTCTGTTTCAACGTATTATCGTAGGGTGCGAGCGTGACGCCGCACCGCACAATCACAAGCAACCATAGTTTGCGCCCCGCCCATTCTTAGTATGTAACAGGCAACATCGGCATAAATCGGAAAACAAAAAACGCCTGTGGTAGCAGACGCCTTTTTTAATGCACGACGCACAATGTCTGTCAAATTTTAATTATAAATTTGACCGTCACTCTACACTTTCACTTCTATCCTCTGCCTTTACCTTGTACCTGATATCTGACCACTACCTTCTGACTTCCTTAATCTTCGCCGCCTTGCCCGACAGCTTGCGTATATAATAAAGCTTGGCACGGCGCACGCGTCCCCTCTTGACCACCTCGACACGGTCGATTCTGGGTGAATGCAGCGGAAACGTCCGCTCTATCCCCACGCCAAAGGATACGCGCCTGACCATGAAGGACTCCCTTACCCCGCCGTTCTTTTTGGCGATGACTATACCCTCGAATGCTTGCAGCCTTTCACTTGTGCCTTCGACAACCTTGACAAATACCTTGACGGTGTCGCCCACATTGAATTTGGGCGGCTCTTGTTTAAGGTATTCTTTTTCGATTGATTCAATAATGTCCATAATTTCCTCCGTTGTTTATTACAGGGCGCAATCCGCGTAAATTTAATACGATGTCAATTTGCACGATTAGCCTCAAATAATAAGCGAATTCATAGGCAGCCTCTCTGCCAAGCGGAACGCGCGAACCACAACCGCAGTATTGTATACTAACGAAAAGCAAAAAGCAAGCGATTTGAGGTATTTGGCTGAATTTTGCGTGACGTTTTGTTTGGAATTTGGAATGTGGAGTTGAAGTCGGGATAATATTAAAGTTGGCCGCTCAAAATTCCCCTCTTGAGGGGTGCCCGCGAAGACCTCTTGCTTTGGGCGGGGTTGGCTGAAGTAATTACTATGAGTAGCCCGCCCGCTAATACCAACAAAACAATAAAATAAAGCCAAAATCCACTACCATGTCAAACATAAACAGGGGGTTTTTACCTTTCAACACTCCCATATTCCGCTTCCGCATTTTTCCGAAATTCTTGCAAAAAATTTAAATAACTATCGGCATTGATGGCGTCCCTTATTATTTTCATCAAATCGTTTAAATAATACAAATTATGAAGCGTCAAAAGCCGCCCGCCCAATATCTCGTCGACATTAACTAAATGCCGCAAATATGCCTTAGAAAAATTTCGGCAGCAATAACACCCGCATTTTTCGTCCAAAGGCGAGAAATCGTCCTTAAACTCGGCGTTGCGCACCGTCACCTGCCCTTTCGAGGTAAAAGCAGTGCCGTTACGCGCCGTCCGCGTGGGTAAAACGCAGTCAAACATATCTATCCCCCGCGCCACGCCCTCGGTCAGGCAGTCGGGGCTGCCTACCCCCATCAAATATCGCGGGATTTGACTGGGCAAAAGTGGGTTCAAATGCTCTAAAATGTCGTACATAACGTCCTTGGGTTCACCCACCGACAGCCCGCCTATTGCAATCCCGTGTTTTGCATACGGCAAACTCCCCTCCAAAGATAACTCCCGCAAATCCTTGTACACGTTGCCCTGTACAATAGGGAAAAGCGCCTGGTCGTCGCGGCTTTTCTTGTCATTGCAACGTTTCAGCCACGATGTAGTCCGCTCGACCGCCGCCTTTGAAGCCGTAAAATCCGCGCCGTACTCCGTGCATTCGTCAAACGCCATCATCACGTCCGCGCCCAAAGATTCTTGTATTTCCACCGCTAATTCGGGAGTAAAAAAGTGCGCGCTGCCGTCGATATGCGAGTTGAATTTGACCCCCTCGTCGCTGATTTTGCGCAGTTTCGACAGGGAAAACACCTGAAACCCGCCGCTGTCGGTCAAAATCGGCCTGTCCCACCCCATGAATTTGTGCAATCCCCCCGCGCTTTTGATTATGTCGTGCCCCGGCCGCAAATACAGGTGGTAGGTGTTGGACAATATTATTTCCGCCCCTAAATCTTTGAGTTCGGCGGGCG